>Ga0256407_10000090_pt1 | contig 224864 bp, 187 predicted proteins | sample RumenRJG_04DNA_FD_193489 | JGI IMG/M metagenome (GOLD analysis project Ga0256407, IMG submission 193489) | Bovine rumen microbial communities from Lethbridge, Alberta, Canada - RJG_04 | ecosystem: Host-associated > Mammals > Digestive system > Stomach > Rumen | place: Canada: Alberta...
CTTTCTCGCCTCGATTTTGCCATAAAAAAGATAGTTTGATGAAACGCGTTTCATCAAACTATCCATAAATAATTATATATCAAAAAGTTTGATGGTATATCACCAACTACTTTTTGCACCTATACCGCTTTCTATCCCGGCATCCTCAGTTTCCGGCCGTCTTTCAGGCTTGCTGGCGCGGGAACCTGACTGTGAAGCAGGCCCCCTTCAACGAGAAGGACTTGCTGTAGAAGATCTCTCCGTTGCATTTCTCCACCACGTTGCGGCAGATCGACAGTCCGAGCCCGGTGCCGTTGTTCTTTGTCGTGAAGTTGGGGGTGAACAGCTTGGCGCGGTTCTCGTCGCTCACGCCGGGACCGTTGTCCTCGAAGACAATGTCGTAGAATCCGTCTTTGGTCGAGAGCCTGAGCGAGACCAGGATACGCCCCATCGCAGGTTCCCTCCCTTCTTCGAGCGCGAGCTCCCTTTCCGACTCGATCGCCTGGATCGAGTTGTTGATGAGGTTGGTGAACACGCGTGTAAGCTGGGGCTTAGGGCCGGTTACCTTTGCGTTGTCAAGGCCCATGTAGGAGAATTCGATGTTGTCCCTGCTGTCGAAGAGGCTGATCTCTTCCTTCAGCAGCTTGTCAAGGTCGATTTCCACCGGCTCCTCAGTGTAGAGCTTGGCGAAGGTTGAAAACTCGTTCGCTGTGTCAGCCAGCAGGTCTATCTGTCCGAGCACTTCCCTGGAGACTTCGTCGAACCTGTCCGCCCATGCCGGGTCACCCTTGCTCTTCATGCGGATGAGCCTTTGGATCTGAAGCTTGATCGGAGTCAGCGGATTCTTGATCTCGTGGGCGACCTGCCTTGCCATCGTAGCCCATGCCTTGTCCCTTTCCGCCTGTGTAAGCTGCCTGGTGGAGTCGTACAGGTCGTGGACCATCAGGTTGTAGGCCCTCACTAGGCTGGACACCTCGTCTTCCCGCTCGTAGATTATGTATTCAAGATTGTTGATGTCCGCTTCGTTCATCTTCTGGCCGATTTCCGACAGAGGCTTGAACATCTTGTCGACGGCCCTTTCGGCTACGAAGAGAGCCAGGAGAAGGAGGATCATGAACACGGTGATGACCGTGACGGAGTGCAGCACGGCCTCGGCCTTGAAGTCGTAGTTGTCGTCGGTGTAGGGCGAACTCATGATGGCGATCGTCCTGCCCTGGGCGTTGAACAGCGGGGCGTACAGCGAGTAGACCTTCTTCCCGGCGATGCGCTCCCTTCCGATGTAGTACCTCCTGCTGCGGTAGGTGATGTTCTCGAACGCCCTCTGGTTCATCCTGTAGCCCAGCATCATCGATTCGAACACTTCCGGAGACGTGGTCTTGAATTCCTTCCCGCCCGTAGTGTAGAGGGTCAAGTCGGATTTCATCGTGTTGCTGATGTCTTCCAGGATGTTCGTGAATTCCTGGGTGTTGAATTCGGTGTAGTCGTTGAAGAAACGGCACCTGGCCTGTATGAGGGTCTGCAGCGAGTTGATCTTGTCGATCATGGCCGACCTCATGTTCGCATTGTTCCTCTTGTTGACGAACAGCACGCTGACGGTGGCCAGCGAGATCATGGTCATGACAAGGGCGATGAGCATCGCGGCGTTGATCCGGGACTTGTAGTAGTTGCTCTCGCCGGACTTCCTGCGTTTCTTGACGAGTGTCAGGGTGGAGAGGAGGAGGTAGAACGAGAGGGTCAGGAACAGGAAGGCGACGAAATAGTTGAAGCCTTCGTTCCGGGGACGCGACACGAGGATGATTTCGTCGTCCGCGACGTTGTTGACGAAGTGGGTGTAGCCGTTCATCCTGAAAACACCGTCCGGCGCCCCCTGGAGCTCGGCCTTGAGGTCGGGACTGACTATGGTCGGGTAGGCGTAGCTGCCTTTGAATGAGATCAGGTTGTCGGAAAGGTACTTGGCATAGGAATATCTGGACGGAAGGACCACCGAGCCCGGGGAGGAGACGCCCAGGATGCTGGCGTAGCCTTTGTCCTCACGGTTGGATTTCGGGGCTACGGTCATCATCATCAAGGTGACGCCGCTGCCCTGGTTGTAGTAGGAGAAGATTCCCGTGTACATGTTGTGTCCGCTCTGGTCCCTCCGGTAGCTGAATCGCGAACCTTCGGCGACCGGCACCCCGCTGGAGGCGACGCCGGTCAGGTAGGCTACTTCATGTTCATCCATGTTCTCCCTTGAGAACATTTCCACCATTATGTCGTAGTCCTGTGCGAACCCATAGAAATAGGTCTCGGCTATCCTGTTGAGGATAAGGTAATTGCTGTTCTGTATCCTGGAGAAGGAGGCGATGAATCCGTCCGCCGCGATCTTGTCCTCCATCTGGCGCAGGTTAAGTTCCAGCCCGATGTCCCTGTCCATCGAGAGCCTGTTGGCCAGCACGTCCATCTTGTCCCTTTCTTTCCTGAAGCCAAGCATCCCGGCCGTCAGGACCAGGTAGGCGGCGAACAGTATCGCCGTCGCCGCCCTGCTCTTTGCGGAGAAGACCTCGAACTTGATCCCGAACAGCGACTTCAGCGCCGGCATCAGCATCTGGACCAGCAGCGGGATGGTCATCAGGAGCGCCGTGAGCATCAGGTAGACTATGAGGCTGAACTGGTTGAGGTCGTTGAGCCTGTAGAGTTCCAGGCATATGTCGGAGTTCCGGATTATGCTCTTGAGCACGAGGTGGACGTACAGCACTATCCCGGCCATGAGAAGCAAGATGAAGGCTGCATGCCGGGCCAGGCCTGCCTTCGGATCCTTCATGCCGAGTATCCGCTTGTAGAAAGCGTTGCGGGTGAAGAACATGCAGCATATTCCCAGGAATATCAGGAGGGAGGTCACCATCACCGCACCCAGCGAGTTGAAGAACTGCCCGTCGGCATAGGTGGACGGCGAGAACAGGTTGGCCCTGTCGTCCATCCTGTCGCCCCACAGGTAGACGGCTGCGAGGACTGCCGTGAGCCCTGCCAGGACGATCCACAGGCTCTTGAGATCCCTGCGGCCTCTCAGGAACAGGAGTGCGGACAGTATGAAGCATGCCAGTGCCAGCCAGATGAAGGTGGCCGAGCCCCTGAAAGAGGACAGGCCCGTGGCCGCGTTGCCAATGATCTTGAACACGGGTTTCCCGTCCAGGAACACCGGGGAGCCAAGGCTTTCCGACAGGGGTACCACCGTGCAGGAGGAACGGAGCTTGAGATTCTTGTTGACTCCATTCGGACTGTCATCGTCCAGGTCATCCTTGATTTCAAGGCCGGCTATAACCTTCCGTGAACCGAGGGTGGCACTCTTTACGAGGTACCATTTGCTCCCGTAGTTGACGAAATCGGCCTCCTCCTTGACTTCGGCGAGCGGGGAGGAGACTCCGCTTGACGGTCTTGTAAGCCTTTGGAAAAGCACCTTGGTGCCGATGTCGTCGTTGCTCACCGGAAACTGGTTGTACCAGAACTGGAGAGAGTCTTCGATGTAGCGGTACACCACCATGTCGTCCGGGAGCTCGAACTGGGTCATCCAGGTCTTCTTGTCCGCGCTCAGGGCGATGGACATGTATCTGTCCAGCTCGGACATCCTCCTGCTTACCGTGTTTTCGATGCGGGAGGCTTCCCGCACCTCGTTGCGGGGAGTGTCCCCGGATGACATCGACGCGGCGAACAGGATCACTGCGGCCAGCAGCAATCCTATGCAGAACCAGTCCCGTATGTCAAGTTTCTTCCCTTTCATTCGTGGTGGTATGGTTCTCCCTTCATGATGGTGAATGCCCTGTAGAGCTGTTCGGCGAACACGACCCTGACCATCTGGTGGGGAAAGGTCATTCTCGAGAGGGACAGCTTGCCGTCACATCGGCGGTAAACATCTTCTGAGAATCCGTACGGTCCGCCGGTGACGAAAACAATATCCTTGCCACCTTGCGCCATCATCGACTCCAGTTCCCTCGCAAAGCCTTCGGAAGTGAACTCCTTCCCGTGCTCGTCCAGGAGGATGACCCTGTCGGATGGCTTGATGTTCTTCAGGATCAGGACTCCTTCCTTCTCCTTGACCTGCGCCCTGGTGAGCGAGGAAGCGTTCTTCAATGCAGGTATCTCGGTCAGGGAGAAAGGGACATAACGTCCAAGCCTGGAAATGTAGGTTTCCAGGCCCTCCCGGACCCATCCGGCATCCGTCCTGCAGACGGTCAGAAAGCTGATCTTCATCAATTGCAAAAATAAGAAAGTGGCTCGGTATTTGCAACAAATTGAGGTGCTATGAGCTCCAGGCTTAAGACATTCTTGGCAGGATTCGCGCTCCTCTTCTGTGTCACGGCGTTCTCCGCCCGCGACGGTTATGACGTATTCGTCCCGATAGCCAAATACATCGGACAGGGGGACGCGGACAAACTCTCGGCCTGGTTCGCCGACAATCTGGAAATAACGGTGATGTCAATGACCAGTGATTCCAGCAGGAACCAGGCGAAGCAGATACTCAAGAACTTCTTCGACAATCACACTCCGCGTTCCTTCGAAATCATCCACATGGCATCCAGGTCCAATTCGAAGTATGCCCTGGGGCAGCTGAACGCAGGGGGTGAAGTCTTCATAGTCACCATTTTCGTCAGCAGCAGCAAGGATAGTTTCAAGATTCAGCAGCTGAAGATCGAAAGAATGCGGTGACAATGTTTTTCAAAAGGATCGCAATCGCCGTCGCGTCCTTGTTCGCGGTGGCCGTAACCGGGGCTCTGGCTCAGACGACCAGGGTCAGGGGGCGTGTCACGGATGCACAGACCGGAGAGGGCGTCTCTTTCGCCGGGGTGTATTTCGAGGGATCCACAGTCGGAGTCTCCGCAGACCTGGACGGATATTTCCAGCTTGAGACGAGGGATCATTCCCTTACCCGCCTTTCGGCCTCGATACTCGGCTACGAAAGCGATTCCAAGGAAATCCAGCCGGGGAAGTTCAATGAAGTCAAGTTCCGGCTCAGGGCTGTGGATTCGCACCTGGATGCGGCCGTCGTAAAGCCTGACGACAGCTATGTGCGGTCCATACTGCGCAAGGTCGTACAGGCAAAGCCGAAGAACGACCCCGAGCGGAAGGGCGGCTACACCTGCGACACCTACAGCAAGAACGAAGTGGACCTGTCCAATCCTGACACCTTCATAGTCAGGGATTTCATTCCCAAGGACTTCATGTTCGTCTACGACTACATGGACACCTCGCTCTTCACGGGATTGCCATACCTTCCGGTGATGATCTCGGAGGCGACTTCGCGCTACTACCACGGCAGTTCACCCGGGCAGGACAAGGAGGTCATCCTCTCGAGCCGGGTCTCGGGGATACAGGACCAGGAGACCGTCGCCCAGTTTACGGGCAGCATGCATGTGAAGACCAATTTCTACGACAATTTCCTCAACATACTCAACGTGGAGATCCCTTCTCCGATCGCCTCGGACGGGACCGCGTACTACAACTACTACCTTGTGGACAGCCTTTACATGGAGGGCAGGAAGACCTACAGGATCCGTTTCCATCCTTCCAGACGTACTTCCGTCCCTGCCTTCGACGGCGAGATGGGCATCGACGGGGGCGACTATGCCTTGAGGGACATCCACGCGAAGCTCAAGCCGGGTACGAATGTCAATTGGGTGCGGGGGCTTGAACTCGACGTCGAGCACCAGAGGGTCGGGGATTCCACCTGGTTCTACAGCCAGGACAGGATAATGGCCGATTTTTCGGTGACCATTAGGGATTCCTCCAGGATGGTCGCCGTGATCGCCAGCCGCCAGATCAACTACAGCAATCCCAGGTTCGGGAAGCCGGATCCCTCCGAGATGAAGGTCTTTGCAAAGGCGGAGTCCGTCCAGTTGAAGTCCGGAGTCCTGAGGAATGACGAGGAGTACTGGGAGGAGGTCCGTCCGTATCCGCTCTCGGACAGGGAGAAGGGGATCTACGAGATGGTGGATTCGGTGCGCAACGCCCCCTTGTTCGAACGGGCGAACACGCTGGCCAACATGCTGGTCAGCGGTTTCTACAACTTCAACTATCTCGGCATCGGTCCTTACTATTCTTTCTACAGTTTCAACGACATCGAAGGGAGCAGGTTCCAGTTCGGGACGAGGACCACGAAGAATTTCAGCCGGAAGGTCCGGCTGATGGCGTACGGGGCCTATGGGACCCTTGACCGGGAGGTCAAGGGCGGCGGTGTGGCGGAATTCATGTTCAACAACAACCCTACCCGGATGCTTACGGTCCTCTTCCAGCATGACATGATGCAGCTTGGCTCCGGCTCCAGCGCTTTCGGAAGCGGAAACATCATGACTTCCGTCCTTTCCAAGTCCGGCGGACGGAAGATGAGCATGGTCAATGACTATTCCGTTTCGTACCAGCATGAATGGTCGCAGGACGTGAACATGACCCTTGCACTGGAGAGCCGGCGGATATTCTCCAACGGGAACGTTCCTATGGTTCGGACCGACGGTACTTCTTTCAGTTCGGTCGCCTACAACCAGGCAAGGGCCCGGCTGCGTTTCTCCAAGGACGAGATAGTTACCCGCGGGGTTTTCGAAAAAGGATACTTCTACACTCGTTATCCTGTCGTCACGGTGGATCTCAGCGGCTCGGTCAAGGGGCTTGGAAGGAATGATTATTCATTCCTCCGCCCCGAAGTCAGCGTGCGCTACAACTGGCTGCTGCCTCCTTTCGGGCAATCCAGGATACGCTTCAACGCAGGCGCCGTCCTGGGACAGGTTCCCTATCCCATGCTCTACCTTTTCGAGGGGAACGGGACATATTCCTACCACAGGAACGCCTTCGCCTGCATGGACCATTATGAATTCGCCGCCGACAGGTGGGCCACTCTCCTATGGGAACACAATTTCAAGGGTTTCTTCCTGGGAAGGATTCCGCTGCTGAGGCAGCTCCAGTGGAGGGAGGTCCTCTCCCTCAAGGCGGGCTACGGGACACTTCGCGACGAGAACAACGGCATCGCCGGAAGTCCTCGCTTCGGGGCCGTGATGCTTTTCCCCGAAGGGATGAAGACCCTCGAGAAGCCGTATGTGGAGATGGGTGTGGGCATCACGAACATATTCAAGGTGCTCAGGATCGATGCCTACTGGAGGATGACCCATCGCGATGATGAGAAAAACGGAGTGAAAGTGCCGCATGATAACAGATTTGTGATTAACTTTGGCTTCGAATTCAAATTATAGCCATGAACAGGAATACTACGATAACCCTTCTATGCCTTCTCTCGGCAGTACTTCTCAGCCTTCCGTTCCTCGTGCCCGGAACCGGTTTCCTCATGCTTGTAGCCTTCATCCCCTTGCTCTATGCGGAGGAGGTGGCTTCCAGTACCGGGAAGCGCCGTTTCTTCTGGTGGTACTACGGAACCTTCGTGCTGTGGAATGCCCTGACTGTGTCCTGGATCTGCAACGCTACCGTCGGCGGTGGCCTGTTCGCTGTCTTCGCCAATGCATTGTGGATGGCTGGAATATTCGCCCTGTTCAGGTGGAGCCGCAAGCGCATGAAGGGGTCGTTGCCCTACCTCTTCCTCGCCTTCGCGTGGATAGCCTGGGAGTTCTTCTACCTCCACTGGTCCCAGATAGAGTTCCCCTGGCTTGTGCTCGGCAACGCTTTCGCCACGACCACTTCATGGATCCAGTGGTATGAATTCACCGGAACCCTCGGTGGTTCGCTCTGGGTCTGGGCGGCCAACCTCGCCATCTTCGGAATCCTGGTTTCCGTGGGGAAGGGTTCATGGAAGGACCTGAACGTCAAGGCGCGCGTGGCTGCGCTCGCAGGGACCGTGCTCCTTTTCCTTGCGCCTCCCGCCTGCTCCCTCTTCCTCAGGCCCGCTCCCGACAAGGGGAAGCTTCCCGTAATGATCGCCCAGCCGAACATAGATCCTTACAACAAGTTCGGCGGGATGAGCCAGGACGAGCAGAACATCATGCTCCTGAGCCAGTTTACCGATGCTCCCAAGGACAGCGCCGTCCTCCTGATAGCTCCCGAGACCTTTACCAACGACATATTCACCAACGACTACTCCTACAGCTCCACGATGACCCAGTTCAACCTTTTCCTGGGCCGCCACATGGGAGCCAACTTCCTTTTCGGTGCTTCGACGAAGACATTCATCCAGGGCAAGGACAGGCCGTCCCGGACTGCAAGGCAGGTCTCCGAAGGGGTGTGGACCGAGTCGCACAATTCGGCCGTGATGACCTCCTTCTACGGCAGGAGCAGCCTCTACAACAAGAGCAAGCTGGTCGTCGGGGTGGAGAAGATGCCCTATCCGAGGATATTCGCTCCGATAGACGACAAGCTTGGGAACGTCATGGGGCGCTGCATCGGCCAGAAGGAAGTGTCCAACCTGATGTTCACCCAGTGTGATTCCCTCACCCAGGAGGTTACCCTCCGCTACCCTGTGGGCTGCGCCATCTGCTATGAGTCCATCTTCGGGGAGCACTGCGCTGAATATGTGAAGAAAGGTGCCTATCTCCTTACCGTCATCACCAACGATGCCTGGTGGGGGAACACTCCCGGCTACAGGCAGCATGCTGCATATTCGTCCCTCCGTGCGATCGAGACCCGCCGCTGGGTGGCCCGTTGCGCCAACACCGGCATATCCTGCATCATCGACCCGTCGGGGAAGATGGTTTCCAGGACCGGCTGGTGGAAGCAGGAAGTGCTCAGGGGAGAAGTCGGCCTGAATGACAATCTGACATTCTATGTCAGGTACGGAGACTATATCGGCAGGATTTCAATGCTGATGTTCGTCCTTCTGCTGGCCATCTCGCTGGTCCGGAAACTCACCGGAAAGACGGTTGAAAACTAATTTATTTCTTTTGCCCAAAAAAGACTAAATTTGCACGGCTTTTGATGAATCCAAAGGCCGTTGAACGGATTATGACAAATTTCTAATCATTATAGAATTATGGTTTCATTCAAAGAACTGGGTCTTGTGAACACCAGGGAAATGTTCGCGAAGGCCGTAAAGGGTGGATATGCCATCCCTGCATTCAATTTCAACAACATGGAGCAGCTGCAGGCCATCATCCAGGCTTGCGCCGAGAAGAGGTCCCCTGTCATCCTCCAGGTTTCGAAGGGTGCCCGCAACTATGCCAACCAGACCCTCCTCCGCTATATGGCACAGGGTGCCGTCGAGTATGCCAAGGAACTCGGATGGGAGAATCCCCAGATCTGTCTCCATCTTGACCATGGCGATTCCTTCGAGCTCTGCAAGAGTTGCGTCGACTTCGGCTTCTCTTCAGTGATGATCGATGCGAGCGCCCTGCCGTTCGAGGAGAATATCGCCCTTACCAAGAAGGTCGTTGAATATGCACATGCCTATGACGTGACCGTCGAGGCTGAGCTTGGTGTCCTTGCAGGTGTCGAGGACGAGGTCTCCGCAGAGGAGTCCCATTACACCAAGCCCGAGGAGGTCATCGAGTTCGCCACCCGTTCGGGCTGCGATTCCCTCGCCATCTCCATCGGTACTTCCCACGGTGCCTACAAATTCAAGCCGGAGCAGTGCAAGAGGGATCCCAAGACCGGTCGTCTTGTCCCTCCGCCCCTTGCATTCAACGTCCTCCACGAGGTGGAGAAGAAGCTCCCCGGATTCCCGATCGTCCTTCATGGTTCGTCTTCAGTTCCCCAGGAATATGTGGACATCATCAACGAGTACGGCGGCAAGCTTCCTGACGCTGTCGGTATCCCTGAGGACCAGCTCCGTGAGGCTGCAAAGAGCGCTGTCTGCAAGATCAACATCGACTCCGATTCCCGTCTCGCCATGACAGCCGCAGTCCGCAAGGTGCTTGCCACCAAGCCCGGCGAATTCGATCCCAGGAAGTACCTCGGACCTGCCCGCGACGAGATGAAGAAGCTCTACGAGCACAAGATCGTCGATGTCCTCGGTTCCGACGGAAAAGCCTGACGGTCCTTCGACATACGCATCAAGAAGAGGCTGGTCCTGGATTAGACCGGCCTCTTTTCGTAATTCCTGAAATGCAACACTGTTGAATATGAAGAACTTGATACAAGAGTTAATAGGCAAGTTGAGACAAGCCCGTGAGGCTAGGAAGCAAGAGAAAAGGAACGCCAGGATCCTGTATTGCATAAAGAACTCCGACATCAAACTGGAAGACCTTATCCCTATCGGCGATGAGGAATATGACCGGATAGTGGCCGACCTGGAAGAAAAGGTCGACCGATTGATCGGAGAAGAACCCCGGTATCTGCCTCAGGACCCGGAGGGGGGCTCTGAAAGCGGATATGAGAGGGAGGAGAAAACTGCCGGCAGTTTCGTGTCTGCGTTTGGATTGAAGTATCCAAAGAATTTCCGCGCCAACGGACTTCCCAATGTATACTCCTGGCATGAGATAATTGAAAGCATGAAGAACCGGGTCAGGGAGGCGTATAGCATAAAGAACCGACCCTGCGGGAAATGCGGTGAGGATAACACCATCTTTTTCCACTTCAGGTCCAGCGACGAGAGCTGGAAGGAATGGTGCGGACGGGAAGGGTATATGCTCATCTGTCCGGACTGTCTCACCAGAATCGGCTTTGTAGCGTATCTTCTCAACTAGATGATTGCCCTCTTTCTTGCCGTGGGCGTTTTTCCGTTTTTGCTGTCTTTGCTCCCGGGGATCCGGGAAGCGGGAGCTACATATGGGATGAAAACACGTTCTTCGTGGAGACCTCGCCTTTGCGGAATGTGGTGACAGAGCCGAAGGAAGGCGGCTCCGTTCCCCGGGAGGAGGCGCATCCCGCCGGCCCGGTGGCTATCTGAATATGGATTCGGGGACCTCTCCGGTCCAAGACAAGGGCTGCTCGACTCCGAACAGCCTCAGTACGGTCGAAGCGGTGTTGACAGTGTTGTTCGGTTCGTCGATGGTGAATCCTTCCTTGATGCCGGGGCCTTCGATGATCCATGGGACTATCATTTCTTCGGGACTTATCCCTCCGTGGCCGTTCCCGATCCCTCCATGGTCGGAAATGAACATCAGGTGCGTCTCGTCATAGAGTCCCTCTTCCTTGAGGAAGTCAATGAGGCGTCCTACCTGGATGTCGCCTTCTTCAATCGAGCGGATGTATTCAGGCGACATCCACTGGTACTTGTGCCCGGCATGGTCGGTGTGGACCGAGTAGAGGAACATGAACAGGGGTTCGTCGCGGTGTTCCCCGATGTATTCCATGGCCCTGTCGTACAAAGGGACGAAGGCGTCTTTCTCGGCGTACATCGAATCGTCGAACCACCTTGGGTTGTGGGGGTTGACCAGCGGCTTCCAGTTCCAGTAGAAAGCGGTCCTGATGCCTTTTACTTTTTGCTTCAGGACTTTGAACACCGAAGGGAAGTAACCTTCCTCGTCAGTCTCGACCGCGGCCAGCTTGAAGTTGTCTTTCTTCCAGTCGTTGGCGGTGACGCCGTGGACTTCCGGACCGGCTCCGTAGAGGTGGCTCGTGTAGTTCGGAAGGGTGACCGATGGCATGACGTCCCTGGTAGACATGGATGCGGACCCGGTCCTGACCAGCATGTCGATGTTCGGTGTCCTGGCCTGTGCCAGGCCGTCCACCCTGATCCCGTCGAAAGTGATGATGATCACCCGTTTGGCAATCCGGCCTTTGCTTCTTTTCCGGGAACGTGCGAAGGCTTCCCCTCCCAAAGGGGAAAGCAGCGCTCCGGCTGCCAGTCCGGCGGCAAGGCCTTTCTTGCAGAAATCTCGTCTTGTAACAGTCATTGTCTTAGTATCTTGTTCATTATGTGTGCTTTCCATACGTGGTCAGGCTGCCGCTGCGCCGCTTCCTTGTCCGGCGGTCTCCCCTTGATGGTTTACCGGTGGGATCTTCCATCCGATCAGGGCGACCAGGATGGACATCAGGGGGGATATTATGTTGAAAAGGCAGAATGGTGCGTACGCCAGGGTAGGGACTGAAAGGATCGTGGCCTGGGTCATCCCGCAGCTGGACCAGGGGAAGATGGGCGAGGTGACCGTGGCGGAATCCTCCACGCTGCGGCTCAGCAGCCTCGGATCGTAGCCTCCCTCCTTGAATGGTTCCCGGAAAATGTTGGAGGTGAGCAGTATGGCAAGGTACTGGTCGGACACCATTCCGTTCATCGCAGTGCCGGTTACGACCGTCGAGGCTACAAGCGAGGTCCTGTTCCTTGTGACAGGGGTGAGCATCCGGGCGATGTCGGCGATCATCCCTCCTGCCCGCATGCATGCCCCGAAGCACATTGCGCAAAGGATCAGGAACACGGTGTTGAGCATGCCGACCATGCCTCTGGTGGCGACCAGAGGGTTGACGAGTTCGTTGCCGGTGTCAATGGAAAGGGTGTTGTAGATGGATTCAACCGTTCCGGTGAACAGGACCTTCGCGGTACTGCCGGAGGTCACGGATTCTCCTATCCCGCTTACGATGCCGCTTTGGAGCAGCAGCGCCGCAACCGCCGCTGCAAGCACCGAGACGGCGAGGACGACGGTGGCGGGAATCCTTTTCCAGATCAGGGCGATGGTTATCGCAGGAACGGCAAGGACCCATGGGGTTATCCTGAACTTCCCGGAAAGGACGCTGGTATAGAGGTCCATGGTGCCGCTCTGGGTTCCCCCGTGGGTGAGCCCGAGGACGAGGAATATCACCAGAGTGACCACGATCGAGGGGAGGGTGGTGTAGAGCATGAAGCGGATGTGGTCGAACAGCCTTACACCGTTGACCGAAGAGGCCATGACGGTGGTGTCGGAGAGGGGAGAGACCTTGTCCCCGAAATATGCCCCGGAGATGATGGCTCCTGCGGTCATCGCGTCGCTGAATCCCTCCGCCCGGCCTATGCCGAGAAGGGCGACCCCCACCGTGGCGATGGTAGTCCAGGACGACCCGGTCATCACCGACACTATCGCGCAGAGCAGGCACGCCGTGAAAAGGAATATCCTTGGACTTATTATCTTGATTCCGTAGCAGATGAATGTCGGAACGATTCCGCTGACCGTCCATGTCCCGGAGATGGCTCCGATCAGAAGGAGTATCAGTGTTGCGCCGGCGATGTCGCCTACATTGCTTTTCAGGGCTTCTTCAAACGCCTTCCAGGGCGTCTTCCTGAGCCACCTTGAAAGCAGAACGCATGTCAGGGCGGCCGCCAGCAGGGCTACTTGCGAGGCTCCTACGATGGAATCGGCTCCGTAGATGGAGATGTTCAGGGACAGGGTCGCTACAAGGACGACGACCGGTGTCAGTGCTGTCAGGATCCTGGGGAAAGATGGTCTGGTGTTCATTCTGGTGGGGAAAGGTTGGCTTGTCGGCTATTGCTCCGAGGGTTGCAGGAACGAAAGATACCGTCGTTTCACGATTCCTTTCGGGGCGACCTCCATGATCATGGGAAGGGTCGAGAGGTCGAAAGTCGACAGGAGTTTTTCCGCTACGCGCGGTTTCTTTTCCGTAAGTTCGTCAAGGTCGACGGAGAGGTACCTGATGCCGAGGGAGTCCATGGCGGCCTCTTCCCGGGCGCAGACCGGGCAGCCCTCCGTGTGGAATATTACATGGCCGCCCTTCCGCCGCAGGGCGTTCCAGCCCTTCAGGGCGCAGATCTTCGGAATCCTGGAACCGACAGGAGACAGTGAGAGGATGCCGGCCTCCATCGATGCCATCCCTATGACCTTGAGGCTGTCGTCGGGAGTGTCCCAGATGTCCGGGCGGGACAGGATATATTCATTGACAAAGGGGAGCGTAGCCTCTTTCGAAGCCTCGTCCTTCCTGGGAACCAGGTAGTAGAGCAGGTCGCCGACCGCGTGTTTGTAGAGGAGGGTGTCTTCCTTGGCAAGTGCGCCCTCCGCAAGCATCCGTGCCGTCTGCAGTATGTTTTCCTTGGAAAGGTCGTTGCCGAACGGAGCGAGCAGTGAGTCGAAGAAGGAGTTCATCGCGTCACTGCCGTAGGAGTAGTCCTCCCTTGACAGGAGTATTTCCACAAGCTGCCCGAGGGCCTCCGTGTCCATCCCGCGGCCGACTATGGTCCCTCTTGGGTTCACCAGGAACATCCTGGGAGTCTGCAGGACCCCGTATTTCCTCTGGTAGTCGGAGGAGACCGAGGGATCCCAGAGATTGAAAACCCTGGTGTCCGGTGCGTCGATGTCGAACCTGCCGGCAATCCACCTCTGCCATGCTTCCCTGTCCTGGCCGGTGTTGACGGCGTACAGGTCGACGGGGTAGTCCTTGTCCCTGAGGAGACTCTTCAGGAATATTGTCTCCGCCCTGCACCTTGAGCAGTCGGTGTCGTAGAACAGGAGGATGCGGTAGCGCTCGGAGCGGCCTCCGAAGTGGACGGAGACGCTGTCGGGGTCGAAGAGGTCCAGCCCGGGAGCCTGCATCCCCAGGAGCGACTCGCGGTTGAATTCGGCGTAGACCAGGGCATCGGTAAGGGCTGTCTCGCTTCCCATGGCGACCTTTCCGGGAGCGAACCAGGTGTCTGTCATGTGGATGGCGACGGCCTCGTCTCCCATCACCGGGGAGTTAAGGTAATGCTCGTAGACATGCAAGGCTATGTGCTGCCTCAGAGCCGGATCCTTGGCTGCTTCGATGAGCTTGTCGCATTCTTCGTTCTTTACTTCGACCTTCTCCCTCTCGAGGGTGCGGTAATATTCCTCCAGCTTCGAGTCGAGTTCCTTGAAACGGGACGTGTCCACCTGCGCCGCGCAGTGGAACGCAGCGGAGAGGGTCACCGTAAAGGCGACGAGAGTCAGGACAAGGCGTTTCATTTCACTTCCGGCAGGACGACGCCCTCGGGGATGAACATGGAAGTGTCGCCGCGATGCCGGACGACGTCCCTGACGGCGGAGGAAGAGATGTGGGAGAATTCCTGGGCGGTCGGGATGATGATAGTGTCGACTTCGGGAGCCAGGTGGCGGTTCGCGTCGCAGATGGCCTGCTCGTTGTCAAAGTCGGTCATGTTCCTGACGCCCCTTACGATATGCCTTATCCCCATCTCCCGGCAGAGGTCGACGGTAAGTCCGTCATAATGGGTTATTTCCACTCCGTCCATCCCCACCGTCGCTTGCCGGATGATGTCCTCGCGCTGCTCCATTGTGAAAAAGCCTCTCTTGTCCTGGTTGACGCCTACCGCCACGACCACCTTGTCGAAGATGGTCAGGGCCCTCTTGAGTATGTTCAGGTGCCCTGAAGTGAAGGGATCGAAGGATCCCGGGAAAAGTGCTGTCCTGCTCATTTTATAGTTGCCAGTCGATGGGTGACTTGCCTTCCGAGACAAGTATCCCGTTAGTCTTTGAAAAATGCCTGCATCCGAAGAACCCGCCCCTTGCGAGAGGGGAGGGATGGGGTGCCTCGAGGACATGGTGGCGGGAAATGTCTATCAGCTCTTTCTTGCTCCTGGCAAAACTGCCCCAGAGCAGGAATACTATGCCTTCCCGCTTGTCAGAGAGGCACTTTATCACGGCATCCGTGAACCGTTCCCAGCCGATCTTGCTGTGGGAGGCCGCCATGCCTGACTCCACGGTAAGGATGGAGTTGAGGAGAAGGACGCCCTGTCTTGCCCAGCTTTCAAGGTTGGGCCGGCCGCTCATCTTTATCCCGAGGTCGTCCTCGATTTCCTTGAATATGTTCTTCAGGGATGGCGGAGCCGGAACGCCGTCGGGTACGGAGAAACTAAGGCCCATCGCCTGTCCGTAGCCATGGTAAGGGTCCTGGCCCAGGATGACGGCCTTCACATTGTCGAAGGGGGTCAGGTCGAATGCCTTGAAGATGTCCTTGCCGGGCGGGTAAATCGTCTTTCCGGCCGCCTTCTCCTGGTGGAGGAAACGTGCCAGGCTGGCGAAGTAAGGCTTTTCGAATTCGTCCGCAAGTGCCTTTTTCCAACTCTGTTCGATCCGTACGTCCATAAAAACATTCAGCCACCCGTGACCGGGCGGCTGATGCAGTCTCACGTGCCGGGCCGGACGGCCAGCACAAAAATACGAAATTATTGGAAAATAAAGGCTATCACTTCGTCGATTGTCTTTACATAGTGGAATTCCAATCCTTCGATGTAGACAGGCTTGATGTCCTCGATGTCCTTGCGGTTGTCCTCCGACAGGATTATCGTCTTGACCCCGGAACGTTTGGCAGCCAGGATCTTCTCCTTTATCCCGCCGACGGGCAGCACCCTTCCGCGGAGGGTCATCTCCCCGGTCATGGCTATCCCCGACTTCACGGGAGTGCCCCTGAAGGCGGAAACCATGGAACTGACCATCGTGATTCCGGCAGACGGTCCGTCCTTGGGAACCGCACCTTCCGGAACGTGGACGTGGATGTCCTTCTTCGCGAAATCCTCCGAGGAGATCTCGGCGAGCCAGGGGTGTGCCTTGATGTACTGGTAGGCTATCGTGGCCGATTCCTTCATCACGTCCCCGAGGTTGCCGGTCATGCTCATCACTCCCTTCCCGTCGCTGACCGAACTCTCGACGAAGAGGATCTCTCCGCCCATCTGGGTCCATGCCAGGCCGGTCACCACTCCCGGGGCCTCGTTGCCCTTCTGGATGTCGTGGAAGTTGGTCGGCAGGCCGAGGTATTCCTTGAGGTGCTCTTTCTTGATCACCTTCGGGTATTCTTCCCCCAGGGCGATCTTCTTTGCCGTGACGCGTGCGATCTTCGCGATCTGCTTCTCGAGGCCGCGGACGCCCGATTCATGGGTGTAGCTGTCTATTATCCCTGCCAGGGCGGACTTGTCTATCCTCAGCCCCCTGCGGTCGATGCCGTGTTCCTCCAGCTGCTTGGGCACCAGATAGTGCCGGGCGATCTCCATTTTCTCCTCCGCGAGGTAACCTGACACGTTGATCAGCTCCATCCTGTCGAGCAGGGCGGACTGGATGGTGGAGATGTTGTTGGCCGTGGTGATGAACAGCACGTGCGAGAGGTCGTAGTCGATGTCCAGGTAGTTGTCGTGGAACGCCACGTTCTGCTCAGGGTCAAGCACTTCCAGCAGGGCCGACGACGGGTCGCCCTTGTAGTCGTTGCCGACCTTGTCGATCTCGTCGAGCACCACCACCGGATTGGAAGTCCCGGCCTTGTCGATGCCGTTGAGTATCCGTCCGGGAAGGGCTCCGATGTAGGTCTTCCTGTGTCCGCGAAGCTCGGCCTCGTCGTGCATGCCGCCGAGGGCTATCCTCACATATTTCCTTCCGAGGGCCTTCGCTATCGACTTCCCAAGGCTGGTCTTGCCGACTCCGGGGGGGCCGTACAGGCAGAGGATCGGGGATTTCATGTTGCCTTTCAGCTTCAGGACGGCGAGATATTCGATGATCCTGTCCTTGACGGAGTCAAGTCCGTAGTGGTCGCTGTCCAGGACCTTCCTGGCGTGGGCAAGGTCGAGGTTGTCCTTCGACATCTCGCCCCAGGGAAGGTCGAGCATGAACTCGATGTAGTTGTACTGGATGCTGTAGTCCGGGGAAGAAGGGTTGTACTTCTCCAGTTTCGAGAGTTCCTTCTCGAACTGAGCTGCGACCTCCTTGGGCCATTTCTTGTCCTTGGCCTTCTGGCGGAACATCTCGAATTCCTCCTCCTCGTCCATCCCGAGCTCCTCCTGGATGGTCTTGAGCTGGTTGTTGAGGTAGTATTCCCTCTGCTGCTGGTCGATGTCGCTCTTCACCTTCTGGTTGATCTCCTGCTTGATTTTCAGGAGCTGGACCTGGGTATCCAGGACGGAAAGGAGCTTCATCGCCCTTACCTTGACATCCTCGTAGCGGAGCAGGTCAACCTTGTCGGAGAAAGTGTCCACTTCAATGGTGGTGGCAATGAAGTTCACGAGGAATTCGAAGTTGTCGATCGACTTGAGGGCCCCGACCGCCTCTTTGGGGGCGAATGAGGAAGACTTGATGATGGAGGAAGCCTTCTCCTTCAGGGATTCGGCTATCATCTTGGTGCTGTTGTCCTCTTCGGGGACGATGTCTCCGACGTAGTCGACCATGGCGGTGATGAAGGGGTCGTATGATATGACGTTCCTTACCTTCATCCTCCTGACTCCCTGCAGGATCGCGGTGATCGTGCCGTCCGGCATCTCGAGGACCTTCATGATCCTGGCGGCCGTCCCGTATTCGAAAAGGTCCTTCTCGAGAGGGTCTTCCACGGTCACGTCGTTCTGGGGTACGGCTCCTATGAAGGAATCGCGCCTTTCCGCCGACCTGATCAGGTTGACTGACTTCTCGCGGCCTATGGTGACAGGGTAGACCATGCCCGGGAAGAGCACGGCATTCCTCAGGGCGAGGATCGGGAGGGATTCGGGCAGCTGGCCGGGATCGACCTTCACCGGTTCGTTTCCCTGCATTACAGGGATGATGTTGACTTCCGCGCCGTTGGGGAAGAAAAAGTCTTTATTGAAGTCTGTATCCATAATGTCTCTGGCTGGTTGGCATGCCACCTCTTCTGACAAATTGGCAGAAAAGGAGGCCTTGCAAGTGTGAATTCCACTATGGTCAATCACCGTGCCATAAAAAACTCAGAATAATTTTATCGTTATGATTTTGAATATTAGAAAAATAAAGCTATTTTTGCATCCCCGAAACAGAACCGGGGACAAAGAAAGCAAGTTTTGATTCTTAATAGTATTGTATTATGACAAAAGCAGAAATCGTTAATGAGGTTGCCAAGTCAACCGGAATCGAGAAGATCGCAGTTCAGAGTGTCATTGAGGCTTTCATGCAGACCGTAAAGGACTCAATCATCAGGAAGGAACCTGTCTATCTCCGTGGATTCGGCAGCTTCATCGTAAAGCACAGGGCTACCAAGGCAGCGCGCAACATCACCAAGAAGGTCACCATGACAATCCCGGCACATGACATTCCCGCTTTCAAGCCGGCAAAGGTATTCGTCAACGCTGTGAAGGAGGCCTAATAACCATCTAAATCAATTCACCCATGCCAAGCGGAAAGAAGAGAAAAAGACATAAGATGTCTACGCACAAGCGTAAAAAACGCTTGCGCAAGAACAGGCACAAGAAGAAGTAAGTCCTCTGTGTCTGTGATTTTAGCAGAATGCTGAAAGAAAGAGGCTGACCGGGGGATCCGGGCAGCCTTTTTTCGATAAAGTCACTGAAATTACGTATGGAGTCTGAAAAATCCGAAAAAGACTTGATTGTCGATGTGAAGTCGACAGAGGTTCAGATCGCCCTGATGGAGAATCACCGGCTGGTCGAACTGAACAAGGAGTCCAGCAAAGGGCACGGTTTTTCGGTAGGCGATGTCTATCTGGGAAAGGTCAAGAAGATCCTTCCCGCCCTCAATGCTGCCTTTGTCGATATCGGGGACAAGAAAGAGGCTTTCGTACATTATCTGGACCTGGGATTGTATTTCAATTCGTTCGACGAGTTCGTCCGTAAGAGCAACCCCAACGCCGACTTGGGAGCTTTGTTCTCCAAGATCAAGGTCGGGCCTGTCCTGGAAAAGGAAGGCCGGATCGAGAACGTGCTCAAGCCTGGCCAGATGCTGATCGTCCAGATCGTCAAGGAGCCGATTTCGACAAAGGGATCCCGACTGACTGCGGAAATTTCATTGGCAGGACGGAACATTGTACTGATGCCCTTCGCGGAGAAGGTAAGTGTTTCACAGAAGATTTCCTCGAAGGAGGAAAAGAAGAGGCTTGAGACCCTTGTCAAGAGCATCCTCCCCAAGAATTACGGGGCCATCATCCGCACTGCTGCGGAGGGCAAGAACGCCGCCGTTCTGGTGGCGGAACTCAAATCCCTGATCCAGAAATGGGAGGCGTCATGGCAGAAGGTCGCCAAGTCGAAAGGAATCCAGCTGCTCTTCACCGAGTACAGCAAGACCACCACAATCCTCAGGGATCTCCTGAACGACTCTTTCTCGAACGTCCATGTAAACGACGAGACTGTCTGCGAGGAGACGAAGAAGTATATTTCCCTGATCTCTCCGGGTCAGGAAAAGATCGTGAAGCTGTACGAAGGAAAGGAAGACATTTTCGACCATTTCGAGGTCACCCGGCAGATCAAGAGCTCCTTCGGCAAGGTGGTGCCGATGAAGCAGGGAGCTTATCTGGTCATCGAATCCACCGAGGCGATGAATGTGATCGATGTCAACAGCGGCATCCGCTCGAAGACGGACGACCAGGAGGAGAACACCTTCGGCGTCAACAAGATCGCAGCTGAAGAGATTGCCCGCCAGCTCAGGCTGAGGGACATGGGAGGCATAGTCATAGTGGATTTCATCGACATGGAATCCGGCGAGCACCGCAATGAGCTCCACAAGTACATGCAGGAACTCATGGCGGACGACCGCGCGAAACACAATGTCCTCCCGCTCACCAAGTTCGGCCTCATGCAGATTACCCGCCAGAGGATACGTCCGGCGACCGAGATAAACACCGAGGAGGTGTGCCCGGTCTGCCACGGGACAGGCAAAATCTCCTCCAGCGTGGTGATCGACGAGCAGATCGAGCGGAACATAGCCTACCAGGTCGAGCATGGCAAGACCATCATGACCCTGAAGGTCAGCCCTATCCTGGGAGCTTACCTCAAGCGTGGCCAGTCTGTCCTTTCAGACAAGTCCTTCCTCGGGAAATGGAGGAAGAAGTACAAATGCAAGCTGGAACTGGTGGAAGTCACCGATTTCAGCGTCCTGCAGAATGAATTGTTCGATGAGAAGGGGGACAGGCTGTGAGCCGTCCCCCTTTTTTCATGCCCGCCCCGCCCCGGCCGGGTTTCGGGTTTGGAAAATAAAGCATATATTTGTAAATCATGACCATCATAAAGATAATAGAAATAATCGCCCTGGTGGCCGGGGTTCCCTACATGGTCCTGGAGGTCCTCCAGAAGAACGGCATGTGGTATTTCGGAATATTCACCAGCACTGCCTGTGCGATACAGTTCGGCCTGGAGCACAACTGGGCGAACATGGGACTCAACATCTACTACGTCGCCATGGCTTTCTGGGGCCTCTACAAATGGGGGCAGGATTCCAGGAAGATGAAGAAGGAAGCGACCGCAGGGGGCAAGGTTATCCACCTCAGGCACCTGGGACTCCGGAAGGGGCTCCTGAGCCTTCTTCTCTTCGCGGTCGGAGGTACCGCCCTGTTCCTTGTCCTCAAGGCCACCGGAGCCCAGAATCCATTCTTCGATGCCTTCTCCACGGCCTTGTGCGTGGTGGCGATGATCTGGCTCGCCGAATCCGTCCCCTACCACTGGGTGCTGTGGATAATCGGGGACATATTCCTTGTCATCATGTGCTATATGGAGCAGAAGTACCTGATGACCGCACTCTACGCAACTTATGTCGCAGCTTCCTCATATGGCCTTTTCCATTGGTTCAGGAGCGGACAGTACATAGATGACTGACAACCCATGAAACATCAAGCATTCTACGCGCTGGCGGTGGCGGTCCTTTTCCCGTTCGCCGCGCTTGCGGACGGCGGTCCGGTTTTCACCGATGCCTCCGCCTTCCCTGTCTTCGGCAAATGCATCGAAGAGACTTCGGCCCGCTACGAGCGGCTTCCGTCAAGCCTGAAGGGAGTCACCCGCGATCCGGTCTGGGACCTGGGACGGAATTCTTCCGGCCTGTACGTCCGGTTCAGGACGAACTCCACTGCGATCCATGTCCGCTGGAAGTCCACCGATCCGCTCCATCACATGCCGCACATGACGGACGCCGGGGACAACGGACTGGACCTTTACCTTCTCACCGGCGAGGGCTGGCGTTTCGCCGGTAGCGCGTTCCAGTGGGCCAGGCCAGGGGAGGACGGAGTCCGCGAGAAAAGGCTGATCGCCAACATGGAGCCCGAGATGCGCGAGTGCATGCTCTATCTCTCGCTCTACGACGGCATCGACCGTCTTGAGATAGGGGTGGATGAAGGAGCTGTCCTCGAGGGACCTGCCGTGGACAGTCCCAGGGCCGGCAGGCCGGTGGTGATGTACGGCTCGTCGATTATGCAGGGCTGCAGCGCATCACGTCCGGGGATGGCGTTCACGGCGATCATAGGCCGCCGCCTGGACTGCGAGGTGGTGAACCTCGGCTTCAGCGGCAACGGCCAGCTCGACCTTGAGATCGCCCGCTACATGGCTTCGGTGAAGGACCCGGCGGTCTTCGTCCTGGACCATGTCCCCAATTCCACTCCTGCCCAGATTGAGGAGAGGGGGGAGAAGTTCTTCAACATCCTTAGGGAGGCTCATCCGGGAGTCCCGGTGATCTTCGTCGAGGACCCTACCTTCCCCCATACGAGGTGGGACCTTAAGGTCCGCTCTGAAGTCGAAGGCAAGAACGCTGCCCAGAGGGCGCTTTTCGAGAAATTGAAGAAGGCTGGCGTCAAAGACATCTACTACGTGCCGACAGACAGGCTGATCGGTACCGATGGCGAGGCCACGGTGGACGGAACCCATTTCACCGACATCGGGATGGTCCGCTATTCAGACGTCCTGACTCCGGTGATAAAGAAGGCCGTCAGGAAGTCCAGGTAGGGCAAGCCTGCCATTCCTCCGGGGCTCTGCATGGCCGCCGGGGATAGATTCCATAGAGAACCACAGATAAACAGAACAGATGATGAAAGCTCGCTGCAGATTGTACATGGCGCTCCTGGCGTTCTTCCCGGTTGCGCTCGGAGCGCAGCCCCTCCCTTACCAGGACAGGACCCTCCCCGCCGAGGAAAGGGCTGCGGACCTTGTCGGAAGGCTGACCCTTGAAGAGAAGGCCGCCTTGATGCGATACGATTCCCCGGCTGTCGAAAGACTGGGGATCCCGGCCTACAACTGGTGGAACGAGGCCCTTCACGGGGTGGCCAGGAACGGTGCCGCGACGGTCTATCCCATGCCGATAGGGATGGCTGCGTCCTTCGACGTCCGTCTCCTGGAGGAAGTCTTCACGTCGGTGAGCGACGAAGCCAGGGTAAAGTACCGCCTTGCACGTACGGTCGAAAATCCGGAGAACTATTGGTACAAGGGGCTCACTTTCTGGACCCCGAACATCAATATCTTCCGTGATCCCAGGTGGGGCCGCGGGATGGAGACCTACGGTGAGGACCCTTATCTGACCGGCCAGCTGGGCATGGCCGTGGTGAGAGGCCTCCAGGGTGACCGGAGCGACGGCTCCATGAAGACCCAGGCGTGTGCGAAGCACTTCGCGGTCCATTCCGGCCCCGAACCGGCACGCCACTCTTTCGATGCCGTAGTCTCTGAAAGGGACTTGCGCGAGACCTACCTGCCTGCTTTCAAGGACCTTGTCACAAAGGCCGGGGTGGATGAGGTCATGTTTGCCTACAACCGTTTCGAGGGAGTGCCCTGCGGTGCCAGCGAGCGCCTGCTCCGGGACATCCTGAGGAATGAATACGGGTTCAAGGGGATCATAGTCAGCGACTGCTGGGCCGTCTCCGATTTCGTCTCGGGACACAAGTGGTCGAAGGACGGCACGTCCGCAGTCGCAGCCGCGATCAACGCCGGCATGGACCTGGAATGCGGGCAGCTGACTCCGCTCGCCCCAAAGGCGGTGGAACTCGGCCTCCTGGATGAAAGCACCATCGACGAGAGGGTGACGAGGCTCCTGACGGTCAGGTTCCGGCTCGGCGAGATCGACTTCGATTCTCCCTGGGATGCCGTACCGGAGTCGGACCTGTGTTCCGAGGCCCACGCCGCCCAGGCTCTCCGGATGGCCCGGGAGGGGGTGGTGCTGCTCAAGAACGACGGCATACTGCCATTGAAGAAGGGTGTCAAGGTCGCCCTCGTCGGGCCCAACGCCGCGGACTCCGTCATGATGTGGGGGAACTACAACGGGTTCCCGTCAAGGACGGTGACCCTGCTGGACGCCCTCAGGCAGCACTGTGACGTGAAGTTCGTGGAAGGATGCCCATATGTGGACGGTCTTGACCCGGGGGCGAAGACAGTCTCGTCGCTAGTAAAGGAAATAGGAGATTCGAAGATAGTCATCTTCGCCGGGGGAATATCCCCGAGGCTGGAAGGGGAGGAACTGAAGATGGACCTGGAAGGGTTCTACGGAGGAGACAGGACTTCGATAGAGCTTCCTGCGGTCCAGAGGAACCTGGTGCGTTCCCTCGTCCGGAAAGGCAAGAAAGTGATATTCGTCACTTTTTCCGGCAGCGCGGTCGCGTTGAGCCCGGAGGCGGAAGTGTGTGACGCCATCCTCCAGGCCTGGTATCCGGGACAGGAGGGCGGGACTGCCCTTGCTGAAGTGCTGTTCGGTGACTGCAATCCTTCAGGCAAGCTTCCGGTGACTTTCTATGCCGGCGATTCCCAGCTTCCTCCATTTGAAGACTATTCGATGGAGGGGAGGACGTACCGTTATTTCAAAGGGAAACCCCTCTTCCCCTTCGGCCATGGACTGAGCTACACAGTTTTTGAATATTCGTCACCCGAGGTCTCGCCGGACGGGAAATCACTTGCTGTGGAAGTCGCCAACACCGGTTCCATGGACGGCGACGAGGTAGTCCAGCTTTATCTCTCCAGGGAGGACGACCCCGAAGGTCCGGTCAAGGCGCTTCGCGGGTTCAGGAGGGTTTCAGTCCCTGCCGGCTCTACGGCCAGGGTGGAATTCCCTCTCGACGCCTCGCTCTTCACATGGTGGAATCCCTCGACAAGCAAAATGGAGTACATGACCGGTGGCTATGTACTCCATGTCGGCGGTTCTTCCGCAGATGCTTCCCTGCGGTCCCTCAGGATCAGGGTCAGGTGATGGCTATTCCAGGAAGAAAAGCTGCTCCAGCGGGATCGAGACGGGCGAGTTGTCGGGGTTGACTTCCATGACGTCGCACATGTAGTCCCACCACTTGCGGACGATCTCTTCGTTCCCGAGGTCCTGGGAACCGCTGTCCCCGGTGACTTCCTGGTAGGCGAACAGGATGTTCGTCTCTTCGTCGAGGAAGATTGAATAGTTGCCTACTCCGCTGTCTTTCAGCATCTTCTTCATCTCGGGCCAGAGGGCTGCATGCCTCTTCCTGTACTCTTCCTTGAATCCTGGATTGAGCTTCATCTTGAAGGCCAATCTCTTAACTTCTTTTTCTGCCATGTTGTCAGGTTTTGTGCCATTAATTCGTTGGTGAAACAAATTTAGCGAATATATTCAAAAGTAGTATCTTTGTGCAACTTAAAAAAGAAGAGAAATGATCGTAATAGTGGAGAGCGGGGCTACCAAGTGCGACTGGTGTGCGGTGTCCCCGGGTGGTGATGCCCTGAACGTAAGGACCGAAGGGATGAACCTCGCCACGATGACAGTCCCTGCAGTGGAAGAAGTGGTCCGTGAGGCCGTCACCTCTTTCGAAAGGCTTTCCCGGAGGGAGGGTTTCCGTGGGGAAGTGACGGAGGTCCATTTCTACGCAGCCGGACTGATCGTTCCGGAAGACGGGGCCGTCCCCCCGCTTGCGGCTGGCCTGGACGGTGTCCTCAGGGGAATATTCCCCGGCGCCTCCATTGAATATGCCTCCGACCTGCTGGCGGCGGCACGTTCCGTCTGCGGACATCGCAGCGGGATCGCCGCTATACTCGGGACCGGTTCGAACAGCTGTCTCTTCGACGGGGAGAAGATAGTCAGGAACGTCCGTTCCGCCGGCTTCATCCTCGGCGACGAAGGAGGAGGAGCCACTTTGGGGAAGATGTTCATGGCCGATTTCCTCAAGGGACTCGTCCCCGAGCCCATCGCCTCCGAGTTCGCATCCTCTTTCGAGGTGGACTACATGACCGTGGTGAGGAAGGTCTACAGGGAGGAGGCTCCCTCGAAATACCTCGGAAGCTTCGCCCCGTGGATCCTCGCCCGTTATGAACCCGGGTCTTACATAGCCGGTCTTGTCGAGCTCAATTTCAGGAATTTTATCGAAAGGGCGCTTCTCCAGTACGACATCGCGTCGTACAGTGTCGGTGTCGTAGGCGGATTCGGCCATGCCCATCAGGAGATACTCAGGAAGGTCGCCGAGCCCTATGGGATACGTTTTTCTTCAATAATCGCCGCCCCGATCGAGGGACTCGTGGCGTACCATCTTGGAAACAACTGATAACCACGTATATATGGATAACAGGACCACAGAACAGTCGTCAAGGTACGACAACCTGGACAAGATGTCCACCTCGGAGATACTCCTCGCGATGAACGCCGAGGACAGGACTGTCCCGGTTGCGGTCTCCGGTTCGATTCCGCAGATACAGAAACTGGTGGACGGGATAGTGAGCCGAATCCCCCTCGGCGGCAGGGTGTTCTACCTTGGTGCCGGGACTTCCGGAAGGCTCGGCATTGTGGATGCTTCCGAGATTCCTCCCACCTATGGGGTGCATGATGTCTTCATCGGCATGATGGCCGGTGGGGACAAGGCGATCCGGGACGCAGTCGAGGGAGCCGAGGATTCCCTGACCGGAGGCTGGGAAGACCTTCAGAGGTTCGCTCCTACGGTCAATGACACCGTGGTGGGTATCGCCGCTTCCGGGACCACCCCTTATGTGATCGGGGCCCTGGAGGAGGCCCGGAGCCATGGGCTCCTTACAGGGTGCATCACGTGCAACCAGGGTTCTCCGGTCGCCAGGGCATGCGAGATCCCCATCGAGGTGGTGGTCGGGCCGGAATTCGTTACCGGGAGCACGCGCATGAAAGCCGGGACGGCCCAGAAACTTGTCCTGAACATGATTTCCACGGCTTCGATGATCAGGCTCGGGCATGTCAAGGGCAGCAAGATGGTCGACATGCAGCTGACCAACCATAAGCTCGTCGACCGGGGGACGAGGATGATAATGGAAGAGACCGGCATAGAGGACTATGGCTACGCGAGGTCGCTTCTTCTTACCTACGGCCAGGTCAGGGCCGCTGTCACTGCGTACCAGGCAAAGACCCACAAGGCATGACGGTACCGGAGAAATACCCTTCCCGGCTTCTTGAGGATGCCGTGGGGTCCATCGGCTCGCTTCCGGGAATAGGCAAGCGCAGCGCCCTGCGTCTTGCCCTGTACCTTCTGAGGCAGCCCCAGGAGAATGTCCGTCATCTTGCCGCGTCCCTTGTAAGGCTCAGGGAGGAGGCCAGGTATTGCAGGGAATGCCTCATGATTTCGGACGAAGAACTCTGCCCCATATGTTCGGACCGGTCCCGTGACCACAGGACCATCTGTGTCGTCGAGAATGTCAGGGACGTGATGAGCATCGAGAACACGGGCCAGTACCATGGGGTATACCATGTGCTCGGCGGCATCATATCCCCTATAGACGGGGTGGGACCGTCGGACATCGCCATCGAACCCCTGGTCTCGAGGGTCGGCCGTCTGGTCTCCGGTGAAGGCGGCGCTTCCGCCGATGCCGAGGTCATACTTGCCCTGAGCGGCGACGTGGAAGGGGAGACCACCGCATTCTACATCTACAGGAAGATCGCCTCCTTCAACGTGAAGGTCTCCGCCCTTGCGAGGGGGCTTGGTTTCGGCGACGACCTTGAATATGCCGACGAACTGACCCTGGGCCGTTCGATCGTGAACAGGCAGGCTTTCAAGCCGTGACCGCCGTCGACATGATGCCATGTGGATCGTCCGTGCCATAATCCTGGCTTTTTCGCTCTGCGCCGACTGCTTTGCCGTCACGGCGTGTTCGGCCGTCACCATGAAGGCGCTGAAGCCCGGGAGGATCCTTTTCCTTGCCTTCGTTTTCGGGTGCGTACAGACACTCCTGATGCTTCTCGGATGGCTGTTCGGGGACATGTTCGTCGGTCACATCCATGGCGTCGCACGCGTCCTTGGTTTCCTGCTCCTGGCCTATGTCGGAGGTTCCATGATCCTGCAGGCGGTCAAGGGTGACGGGGAGTCCGTGGACCTTGAAGGATTCAGGAACGTGTCCATCGCGGCGCTGGCGACTTCCATCGACGCTTTCACCGTAGGGGCCGGCCTTTCGCTCGGCAGCGAGCCTTTCAAACAGGTAGCTGCCGACCTTTCAGCCCTCTTCGTGGTGACCATGCTGTCTGTCGCCGTGGGATTGTGCGGAGGTTCCAGGATCGGTCGTAGATTCGGCAGACCTTCAGAAATCGCAGGTGGCATCGTGCTGATTCTCATAGGACTGAACATGCTGTTGGGTATTGTGTAGTCTATTTTTCTTTCAATTCGTCACACTTTTACGAAATTATTCCTACTTTTGCAGACTGACTTCTCCGTGGTGTCAGCGGCATAAAGTGAAACCCTTCCGACGAACGGGCCGGGAAAAACAGGAAGAGTATGATTGCGATTTTCTACAGGCTGAACGGCAACCTCATAGTATCCCAGTCTGAAACGGAGCTCTCCAGGCTGAAAAGGGACGATGTCCTCTGGATTGACATCCTCTCTCCTTCGGGAGATGAAAAACACACTGTAGACGAATTCCTTGGCGTTGAGATCCAGAGCCGTGCGAAGGCCGAGGAGATCGAAAGTTCCTCCCGTTTCTCGGAGACGGACAAGGCCATATTCGCAAACACAAACTTCCTGATGCCCGGACCGGAGGATTATTCCATGGAGGCTGTTTCCTTCACTTTCGTAGGCGGTTGCCTGGCAACCCTAAGGGACGTGCCTCTCCGTTCTTTCACGGAGCTCCAGAGGAGGATAGTCGCAATGCCGCAGCAGTTCCGCAACGGCTATTCGGTCTTCGCCAGCATCATGGACCAGAGGGTCGACCTGGACGCCGACATGATCGAGCTGATGACCAAGGAGATCTCCCAGTACAGCAAGAGGATCAACCAGCAGGAGGACATCAACGAGGACTTCCTTCTCGACATCAACCAGTTGCAGGAAAACACCATGCTGGTCCGCGAGAACATAGTCGACAAGCAGCGCCTCATCTCAAACCTGATGAAGAGCGACAAGTACCCCCAGGAACTGCAGGCCAGGTTCGCCGTCATCCTGCAGGACATCACTTCGCTCATCAACCATGCCAATTTCGGATTTGAAAGGCTGGAGTACCTGCAGGATACCGTAGTCGGTCTTATCAACCTGGACCAGAACAAGATAATGAAGATTTTCACCCTGGTTTCGGTACTGCTCATGCCACCTACCCTCGTGGCCAGTTTCTACGGGATGAACGTGCCGCTTCCGTTCATGGACAAGTGGTGGGCGTGGATGGCCCTTCTCGGCCTGATGCTCCTGACCGTGGCAGCCGTACTGTTCATTTTCAGGAAGAAGAAAATGCTGTGATCCGGCGTCCTTCGGGGCGGGACGGCTTCTTTTTTTTCTGAAAACAAAGCCTTTATCCTTTGTAAATCTGAGTTTTTTGTCTATTTTTGCGAGCCTTTTGACCGGGTTTGCTCCGAAAGGTGTGCCGGTAGGGCGTTAAAATATTGTTAAACAACTAGTTATTTTTTTATCCATTATGGCAGAAGAAATTAATGCAAACGTTGCCCAGGATCCCCAGGAAGTTGTTCCTGCAGAGGAGCCCAAGGCAGAGAAGAAAGAAGTGAAGAAGTCATCTCTCAATGCGTCCGTCGCACCCGATGATTTTGACTGGGACGCCTTCGAAGGCGGATCCGACATCTACGGCAAGGCAGACAGGAAAGAGATTGAGGCAGCTTACGACCAGACCCTCTCGAAGGTTGTCGAGAACGAGGTGGTCGAGGGCACTGTCACAGCCATCTCCAAGAGGGAGGTGATCGTCAACATAGGTTACAAGAGCGAGGGTGTCATCCAGGCTCCTGAGTTCCGCTACAATCCTGACCTGAAGGTCGGTGACAAGGTTGAAGTCTATGTGGAGTCGGCCGAGGACAGGAAGGGTCAGCTGATCCTTTCCCACAAGAAGGCACGCGCCCTCAAGTCTTGGGACCGCGTCAACGAGGCTTACGAGAAGGACGAAATCGTCAAGGGATTCGTCAAGACCCGTACCAAGGGCGGCATGATCGTCGATGTCTTCGGTATCGAGGCCTTCCTGCCCGGTTCCCAGATCGACATCAAGCCCATCCGCGACTACGATGCCTACGTCAACCAGACCATGGATTTCAAGATCGTCAAGATCAACCAGGAGTTCCGCAACGTCGTCGTCTCCCACAAGGCTCTCCTCGAGGCAGAGCAGGAGCAGCGCAGGGCAGAACTCATCAGCAAGCTTGAGAAGGGCCAGATCCTCGAGGGTACCGTCAAGAACATCACCAACTACGGCGTGTTCGTCGACCTCGGCGGTGTCGACGGTCTCATCCACATCACCGACCTTTCCTGGGGAAGGATCGACAATCCCGAAGAGGTTGTCTCCCTCGACCAGAAGATCAAGGTGGTCGTCAAGGAGTTCGACCCTCAGCAGAAGAGGATCGCCCTCGGCTACAAGCAGCTTACTCCCCATCCTTGGGACAACCTCGACGCCAACCTCAAGGTCGGTGACACCGTCAAGGGCAAGGTGGTCCTTATCGCCGACTACGGTGCATTCGTGGAGATCGAGCCCGGTGTCGAAGGCCTCATCCATGTTTCCGAGATGTCCTGGTCTCCCAGGCTCCACAGCGCCCAGGAATTCCTCAAGGTCGGTCAGGAAGTCGAGGCTCAGGTCCTTTCCATCGACCGTGAGAACAGGAAGATGTCACTCGGCCTGAAGCAGCTCACCCCCAACCCTTGGGAGAGCATCCGCGACAAGTATCCCGTCGGTTCGGTCCACAAGGCGGTCGTCCGCAACATCACCAACTTCGGTGTCTTCGCAGAGCCTGAGGACGGTGTCGAAGGACTCATCCACATCAGCGACCTCTCCTGGAACAAGATCAAGCATCCTTCAGAGCTCGTCGCTCCCGGTGATGTCATCGATGTCGTGATCCTCGACTTCGACGAGGCCAACCACAAGCTCAGCCTCGGACACAAGCAGCTGACCCCCAACCCTTGGGATGCCATCGAGCAGAAGTATCCAGTCGGCTCCATCGTCGAGGGAACCATCGCTTCCCTTACCGACAAGGGCGCCAACATCAAGCTCTCGGGCGAGGATGAAGGATTCGCCTTCAGCCGTGACCTCATCAAGGAAGACGGCAAGCAGGCAGTCGCCGGCGAGACCCTTCCTTTCAAGGTAGTCGAGCTCAGGAGAAGCACCCGCAGGATCCTCCTTTCCCACCTCAGGACCTACGCCGAGGCAAGGGCCGAGAAGGTTGCCGCCGAGGCTGACAGCACCAAGAGGGTAGTCAAGAAGATCAACTCCAACCTTGAGAAGACCACCTTGGGAGACATCAGCGAACTCGCAGCCCTCAAGGACAAGCTCGAGAAGGGTGAATAATCAGATGGATTTCAAATTGACGGTCCTGGGCACGGCTTCAGCCAAGCCCGTGACCGGAAGATTCCAGAGCGCTCAGGTACTTTCGGTACGTGGGCGCTCATTCTTGATTGACTGCGGAGAGGGGGTCCAGACAAGGCTGGAGGACTGCCACATCTCCCATGCTTCGATCGAGTCGATATTCATTTCCCACATCCACGGCGACCACCTGTTCGGGCTTTTCGGGCTGCTTTCCACCATGGGGATGCTCGCCCGTCCCAAGCCATTGTGCATCTACGCCCCCGCCTCCTTCGGCCCTCTGCTCAGGTTCTTCCTTTCCTACTACGGGGAGGGGATTGCCTTTGAGATCCGCCATGTCCCACTGACAATGAAGGCACCGGAGACGGTCTATGAAACAAAGTCCCTTGAGGTCAAGGCCTTTCCCCTGAATCACGGGATCGAGACCTTCGGTTTCCTTTTCCGCGAGAAAGAACCGCAGTTCAACGTGAGGAAGTGGAAGATAGAGGAATACTCCCTGAGCCTTGCTGAGATAGGTGCCGTGAAGAAAGGAGAGGACGTGGTCCGGCAGCTTCCCGACGGGTCATCGAAAAGGATTCCCTTCGAGGAACTTGGCTACAAGCCTTTCGTTCCCCGTTCCTACGCCTACTGCTCGGACACTGCCCCCTTCCCGGAACTGTCATCGTGGGTGAAAGGAGTCGACCTGCTCTACCATGAGGCGACCTACACTGCTGAATATGAAAGCACTGCACTGGCGCGTCACCATTCCACCACCATCCAGGCGGCAAGCTGCGCCAGGGATGCCGGGGCCGGCAGGCTGGTGATAGGCCACTATTCTTCAAGGTTCAAGGACATCTCCCTCCTCCAGGAAGAATGCAGGTCCGTTTTCCAGGAGACCTATGCTGCGGATGATGGCGATGTTTTCAGCGTGCCTCTGGTAAAACTCGACTGATTTTCGTATATTTCGGCGTGAAACAACTGTTGTCGGTCATTGCAATCATGATGACGGGCGTCTGCTTACATGCCCAGACGCCTGAGGCCTATGTCGCGACCTGGGCCCCCGTCGCCGTGGAGGAAATGTACCGGAGCGGTGTGCCTGCCAGCATCACCCTGGCCCAAGGCATACTCGAGTCCCGGTGCGGCCTGTCTTCTCTCGCTGCCGAAGGCAACAACCATTTCGGGATCAAATGCCACAAGGACTGGAAAGGCAGGAAGCAGTACCACGACGACGATGCCAAGGGAGAGTGTTTCAGGGTGTACGACAGCCCTGAGGAATCGTTCAGCGACCATTCGGACTTCCTCCGCTACTCGGACCGCTACAAGTTCCTGTTCGAGCTTAAGACCACCGATTACAAGGGCTGGGCCTACGGGCTGAAGAAAGCCGGCTATGCGACGGATCCCGGGTACCCTGACAAGCTGATCAGGTACATCGAGGAGAACAAGCTTTATGAATATGACAGGATGACCCCCGGGCAGGCTGAAGAGTCGGTGGCCGGCAAAGCCGTCACCAAGCCTTCCGGGAAGGACTCGGGCAAGGTGAAGTCCGTAAAGAAGAAGTCCGGGAAGGCCGCCAGGAGCGGCAGGAAGTCCCGGAAATTTTCGAAGGCCGCCCCCAAGGCCGAGGCCATTCCGGAGTCCCCGCTGTCGCTGGAGGCTCCAAGGACGGTGGACAGGAGCAGTCTGGAGAAATTCAAATTCTCCCTTTCGCGTCCTGTCTACACCCGCAACGGAGTGCCTTACGTCCTGTCCATTGAAGGGGAGACATATTCAAGCATTGCAAAATCCTACGACCTCTTCCTTAAGGAGATACTCAAGTTCAACGACCTTGTCTCGGAAGAGCCCCTCGCTCCCGGCACCATAGTCTACATCCAGGCGAAGAAGAAACAGTCGGAGAAGGGACTGGACATGCATATCGTCGACGAAGACTCGGGATCGCTCCGTGACATATGCCAGAGATTCGGTGTGAGGATGGAAAGCGTGAGGAAACTCAACGGTCTTTCCCGCGACTATGAACCTCGCGAAGGGGACACGATCCTCCTGAGGGGAAGGAAGAAAAAGGTATAGCTGCAGATGAAGAAATGGAAGATAGTCCTGCTGGCGGCCGCGCTGGCCGCGACAGTGGTGGCGGGAGCAGTCGGAGGCAGGTGGTATGGCGCCAACCGCAAGCCTAATTTCTCCGGCAGCGCCGACTTGTACATCAGGCCCGGCTGCACCGTGGAAGAAGTGCTGGGCATGATTCCTGACAGCATAGTGCTCCGTAAAGGCAACCTTCGCTCCGTGGTCCGCAAGAACCTTGCGGATTCCATGCTGAAGCCGGGGCATTATGTCGTGGAGAAGGGCAAGCCGAGCATCTATGTGGCGCGCATGCTCAAGGGCGGTTGGCAGACGCCGGTAAATCTTGTCCTCTCCGGGACAATGAGGCAGAAAGGACAGATTGCCAGGAAGATCGGCAACCAGTTGATGATCGATTCAGCCCAGGTGCGCGAAGCCTTGGATGACAGCGTCCTGCTCTCCGGCTACGGGTTCACCCCGAAGGATGTTTTCTCCCTGTTCATGCCTGACACTTACCAGATGTACTGGACTGCGGAAATGACAGATGTCCTGGACAGGCAGAAAGCTGCCTGGGATGCTTTCTGGACTCCCGAGAACGAAGCCAAGGCCAAAGCCCAGGGCCTCACTCCCAAGGAGGTGTCCATCCTTGCCTCGATAGTCAAGGCCGAGTCCAACCATGTCCCTGAATATCCGTCCATCGCCGGAGTCTATCTCAACCGCCTCCACAACGGGATGCGTCTCCAGGCCGACCCTACGGTGGCCTTCATCCATGGATATTCAATCAACCGTGTGCTGCTGCGGCATCTCCAGGTCGATTCGCCTTACAATACCTACCTCCATGAGGGACTTCCTCCGGGACCGATCTGCGTTCCAAGCAAGGAGTGTCTCGAAGCAGTGCTCAACCCGGACAGGCATGGTTACCTGTTTTTCTGCGCGAGCCCCGAGATGGACGGGACCCACAGGTTCGCGGTCACCCTGTCCGAGCACAACCGCAACGCACGTGAGTTCCAGCGGGCCCTTGACGCCCGTCAGGCCGGAAAGTCATAGATTTTGCCCTGTCGTGCCATGATAGACGTAAGACAGAGATTCCCTCAGTTCGACGAGGCGGGCCAGGACATGATACGGCGCGCCCTGGACATCGCTGCGTCCGCCCTGGAGGGCCAGGTACGCGGGAACGGCCGCCCTTTCCTCGAGCACCCGGTGAACGTTGCCCTCATAGCATCGGACGAAATCGGCCTTCCGGCGGACTGCGTCGCAGCCGTGTTCCTGCATGAGGCCGACCGTATGGGAAACCAGGGCCCGGACGGCCTGGCTTCCATCCAGGAAAGGTTCCCTGGATTCCCCAAGGATGTCTACACCATGGTCGACGGCCTTGGGAAGATATCCACCATAAAACCCAAGGACACCCGTCTCGAGGCCGAGAACTACAAGAAACTCATAGTCCAGTATTCGACGGATCCCCGTGTCGCCGTACTCAAGATCGCCGACCGGCTCGAGGTGATGCGGAACCTGGACCTGTTCCCCCGGACCTCCAGGGAGAACAAGATACTGGAGACCCTGCTGCTGTACATCCCCATAGCGCACCAGCTTGGGCTGTACAATATCAAGCGTGAGATGGAGGACATCTACCTCAAGTTCACCGAACCCGAGCAGTACAGGGCGATCACCAACAAGCTCAAGGCCGGGGAGAGGGACCGTGAGCGGCTGATGATGGAGTTCATCCAGCCTCTCAAGCAGGAGCTTTCGGAAGCCGGGATACGCTACCGGCTCAAGATAAGGACCAAGGCCGCCTACTCGATCTGGTGCAAGATGCAGAAGCAGAAGGTGCCTTTCGAAGGGGTCTACGACGTGTTCGCCATCCGTTTCATCATCGACTGCGAGCCCGATCCGAAAGTCGAGAAAGACCTTTGCTGGAAGGTTTTCTCCTATGTGACCAAAGAATATGAGCAGGACACGCGGCGTCTCCGGGACTGGATCACCAATCCGAAGCCGAACGGCTACGAATCCCTCCATATCACCGTCAAGAACAAGCGCGGAGCCTACATCGAGGTCCAGATCCGTACCGCAAGGATGGACGATGAGGCGGAGAACGGGCAGGCTTCCCATTGGTCCTACAAGGGAATCAAGCACGAAGAACACCTTGACCGGTGGCTGAAGAGCGTGCGGTTCGCCCTTGAGCATCCCCAGGAAGCCGATCCCGAGGATCTTCCCACTCCTCCGTCCAAGGAAATATTCGTCTTTACACCCACCGGCGAACTGAGGACCCTTACCGCGGGCGCAACCGTACTTGACTTTGCTTTCAGCATCCATTCCGGTCTCGGGATCAAGTGCACCGGCGGCAAGGTGAACGGAAAGGCCGTGCCCATCCGGGAGCGGCTGAAGACCGGGGACGTGGTCGAGATCATGTCGGGGAAGAACCAGAAGCCTTCTCCGGACTGGCTTAACTTCGTGGTTTCGTCCAAAGCGCGCAGCAGGATAAAGAGGGAACTGGACGCAGAGGAATTCAAGAAGGCATCGAGGGGAAAGGAGCTTCTCGGAAGGCGCCTGAAGAACTGGAAACTCGAACTCCCCGACGACATGCTCTCCGAGTACCTCAAGAAGCATAAGATAGGGACCATCAACGCTTTCTTCGCAAGGGTCGCGGACGGCGCCATCGACGTAAATGAAATCAAGTCCTACATCCTGGAAGGTAGCAGGGGCCCATCTTCCCCGGCAGAATCCCAAAGGCAACCGGAGCCCGGGAAGGGTGCCGCGTCCTGGGATGAAGGCAAAGTCTCGACCGATGACATACTGGTCATAGGAGCCAAGGACCTCAAGGGACTGGAATACAAGATGGCGAAATGCTGCCATCCTGTCTTCGGGGATGACGTCTTCGGGTTCGTGACCCGCACCGAAGGAATCAAGATCCACAGGATCTCGTGTCCCAATGCTTCCAGGCTCATCGGCGCCTACCCCTACCGGATCCAGAAGGTCAGATGGGCCGACACCCCGTCGGGAGGGACTTTCCAAGGGTCTCTCCGGATAGTTTCCTCCACGGAGTCCAGCATAATAGGCCAGATCACCCAGATCGTCGGTTCCTTCAAGGCATCCCTCCGTTCCTTCAACGTCGTCGAGAACTCCAGGAACGGAACCTATGAGATATCCATGAAGGTTTCGGTACCCTCGAACATGGAACTGGACAAGGTCATCTCCCAGATAAAGCTGCTGAAGGGGGTCCAGAAGGTGGTTCGCTCCTGAGGGAGGTGCCTCTCAAACATCAGAGTGAAATGAAGTTCAAGATAGAATCCACATACAGCCCTGCCGGCGACCAGCCGGAAGCCATCGACCAGTTGTGCCAAGCCTTGGAGCAAGGCGTGGACGATGTGACCCTGCTGGGAGTCACGGGCTCCGGGAAGACCTTCACCATGGCCAATGTCATAGAAAGGCTCCAGCGGCCGGCCCTGGTCCTGAGCCACAACAAGACACTGGCCGCCCAGCTCTACGGAGAGTTCAAGGGTTTCTTCCCCAGGAACGCGGTGGAGTATTTCGTGTCCTATTACGACTACTACCAGCCGGAAGCATATCTTCCTACAACGGACACCTACATCGAGAAGGACCTCTCCATCAACGACCAGATCGACAAGCTCAGGCTCAGCGCAGCTTCAGCCTTGATGTCAGGACGCCGGGACGTGATAGTCGTGTCGAGCGTCTCATGCCTTTACGGAATAGGGAATCCGGAGGATTTCCATGCCCAGTCCATCCTTCTGCGGAAGGGGGAGGAACGTTCCCTTACACGTCTCCTGTACCACCTGGTGGACGCAAACTACAGCCGTACCGACGTGGATTTCAAGAGGGGTACATTCAGGGTCCGGGGTGACACGGTCGACGTGTTCCTTGGAGGGTCCGACGAGGCCGTACGGGTTGAATTCTTCGGAGACGAGATCGAATCCCTTTCCCTTATCGATCCGGTGACCGGTGCCCACATCGAGGACCTGGACGAGGTCCCGGTGTTTCCGGCTACCAACTTCGTGACTACCAGGGAAAGGAGCCTCAAGGCGGTAAGTCTCATCCAACAGGACCTGGAGGCTCAGGTGAAGTATTTCGAGGATATAGGCAAGCCGCTGGAAGCCAAGAGGTTGAAGCAGAGGGTGGAGAATGACATAGAGATGATCCGGGAGATGGGCTACTGCCCCGGGATCGAGAATTATTCGAGGTACCTGGACGGCCGGCAGCCCGGCCAGCGGCCGTTCTGCCTGATAGACTATTTCCCGAAGGACTTCATCACATTCATTGACGAGAGCCATGTCACCATACCTCAGATCAGGGCGATGTACGGCGGCGACCATTCCAGGAAATCCGTCCTTGTCGAATATGGGTTCCGGCTTCCGGCGGCCTCTGACAACAGGCCGCTGACGTTCGACGAGTTCAATGCAATCACCGCCCAGAAAGTGTACATCAGCGCCACTCCGGCCGACTACGAGCTCGAGCGGTCGCAGGGTCTTGTCGTCGAGCAGCTGGTGCGGCCTACCGGCCTTCTCGACCCTCCGGTAGAGGTACGTCCTACCAAGAACCAGGTAGACGACCTTGTCGAGGAGATAAGGAAGAGGTCGGAAGTCGACGAAAAAGTCCTTGTGACGACACTTACCAAACGCATGGCGGAGGAACTGTCCGACTACCTGGACAAGATCGGAGTGCGGGTGCGGTACATCCACTCCGACGTGGACACCGCCGAGCGGGTGGAGATCATCGAGGATTTCAAGAACGGCCTGTTCGACGTGCTGGTCGGAGTCAACCTGCTCAGGGAGGGACTGGACATCCCTTCGGTTTCCCTTGTAGCCATACTTGATGCGGACAAGGAAGGTTTCCTGCGTTCCGGCAGGTCCCTTACCCAGACGGCGGGAAGGGCGGCCAGGAACGTGAACGGGCTGGTGATCATGTATGCCGACAAGGTGACTGAATCGATGGAGGAGACGATAAGGGAGACGAACCGCAGGAGGACTCGCCAGATCGAGTACAACAAGGTCCATGGCATTACCCCCAGGCAGATCGAAGTGCGGCCCAACGCCCTCGTGGCCCAGCTGTACGGAGATTCCTCAAAGACGGTCAATCCGAGGGTCATGAACGGGCCGAGCGGCAGGGTCAGTGCTGCGGATTCGGTCTCGGATCCCCGTTACATCCCCAATCCCGGAGACCTGGGACGCGGAACTGTCACAGTCGGACTGGGCCACGATTCCAGGAGGGAGGGCAACACCGCCTACGTGGACGGCTTCGTCAAGGCCGACCTCGCCGCCGTGCTTCAGGATCCGGTCATCAGGGCCATGTCCCGTGAGCAGGTGGAGAAGACGATCGCCGAGGACCGCAGGCGCATGGAGCATTCGGCTGCCGAACTGGACTTCAGCCAGGCCGCCAAATACCGCGACGAGATGTGGGCCCTTCAGGAATACCTGAAGGTCTGGAAGGATAAATGATGGGGAATTTAGCTATATTTGCATCCACTAACGATCGACACAGATGAGACTTCCTGCAGAATGGGAAAAGCAGAGCGGAGTCATGCTTACTTGGCCTGACGAAACCACTCCATGGTACGCACTCGACCAGGTCCAGGAGTGCTATGCCCGGATCATCCGGGCCATCCTCAAGTATGAGAAGGTCATGCTCGTAACCGCCGACGCAAACGCTGCAGGAGCGATCCTCCTGAACCTCGGAGTCGACACCGCCGCCATCCAGTTCATCGAATGCCCGGTCAACGACACATGGGCCCGAGACCATGGGGGAATCGCCGTGCACGGCCCCTCGGGGGAGAAGTATCTCTACGATTTCATATTCAACGGATGGGGGCTGAAGTTCCCTTCGAACCTCGACAACAAGATCACCAAGAACATCTTCTTCGGGCGCGCCTTCGCCGACGACGTGATGTGCGTGGACATGCGTCCGTTCGTCCTGGAAGGGGGCAGCATCGACTGTGACGGCGCCGGTACCCTGATGGCTACTTCGGAATGCCTGTGCAGCGACAACAGGAACGAGTACCTCACCCGTGACGAGATAGAGGGAGAACTCAAGCACGCCTTCGGCCTGAAAAGGGTTCTCTGGCTTGAATACGGCACCGTCGCAGGGGACGACACTGATTCCCATGTCGACATCCTGGCACGTTTCTGCGGTCCGGATACCATAGCCTACATGCAATGTACCGACCCGGAGGATCCCGATTATGCATCCCTGAAGAGCATGGAAGGCCAGCTTGCTACCTTCAGGACACTCAAGGGAAAGCCTTACAACCTCGTGCCGCTGCCTAAGCCGGACCAGCTCTACCTGGATGGATATCCACTCCCGGCATCATATGTCAACTTCTTGATAATCAACGGGGCTGTCTTGGTGCCCGGGACTCTGTCGGAGAAGGACGACATCGTGAAGGCAAGGTTGAAGAAAGTCTTCCCTGACCGGGATGTGGTCCTGCTCGACTGCCGGCCGCTCCTCTCGGGGCATGGGGGGCTCCACTGCGTCACCATGCAGTTCCCTGAAGGCTGGATGAGGTGACGGTCGAAATGAACAAACAAAAGGAAAGATGGAAAGGATAAAAGTCGGAATGGTGCAGCAGAGCTGCGGGAACGACATTCAAAGGAACATCGCCAGGCTTGCGGAAGGGATTTCCGCATGCGCCTCTTCCGGCGCCCAGCTCGTGGTCCTGCAGGAACTGCACAACTCAGTGTATTTCTGCCAGACCGAGGATGCCTCTCTCTACGGCCTTGCAGAGACGATCCCCGGACCTTCTACCGAGTATTTCGGGGCGCTGGCCAGGAAACTGGGGGTCGTGCTCGTGCTTTCCCTCTTCGAGAAGAGGGCTCCGGGTCTGTGCCACAACACTGCAGTCGTCATCGAGAAAGACGGCACGATAGCGGGGAAATACCGCAAGATGCATATTCCCGACGACCCCGGCTACTATGAGAAGTTCTACTTCACCCCGGGGGACTTGGGCTTCCGTCCGATACAGACGTCCCTGGGCCCTTTGGGAGTCCTGGTCTGCTGGGACCAGTGGTATCCGGAGGCCGCGCGGCTCATGGCCATGAACGGCGCACGCATCCTCATCTATCCTACCGCCATCGGCGGGGTCGGCACCGATCCGGCCGAAGAGCAGCTGGTCCAGAGGCAGGCCTGGCAGCTTGTCCAGCGGGGACATGCCGTGGCCAACGGTCTTCCGGTGGTGACCGTCAACAGGACCGGACATGAGGACGATCCTTCCGGGAACACGTCCGGGATTGATTTCTGGGGCACCTCGTTCGCTGCCGGGCCGCAGGGTGAGATCCTTGCGGAGTTCCTTCCGGACGAAGAAGGGACCAAGGTCGTCGAGATAGACCTTGCCAGGACTGAATATGTACGCAGGGGGTGGCCGTTCTTCCGCGACCGCAGGCGTGATGCCTATGGCGACATCCTGAAAGTCTTCGGCGACCAGGAACCAGCCAGATAGCCGTGCCTTGGCGGCGGCATCGAGGTGCTGCGCCGCTCCTTCACCGCCGCTTCATGCCGTGGACGTCAGCCTTTGGCGAGCAGGCCCAGTTCGTGGTCTGCCTTTATCTTGTCGATGATCGAGCAGACGATCTTGAAAGTCTTGCTGTCGCGGGTGTAGACGGCCGGGGTTATGAAACTTGCGCGGCCTTGCCTGCGGAGTTTCCTGGCGAAAGCCTTCTTCCCGGGCTTGCCCGGATCGAAGACCGCCACGGTGTGGCCCCCGAACATGCTCACTATCTTCATGCAAGGGATGTCGGTCTCGCCGTCGCCGAAATAGATCATGTGAGGGTAGGGAATCCTCTTCTTGTCTTCCGCGACGCTTTCGTTGACCTTCTTGTTGTCGTGTGCCGAGAAGATCCCTTTGCTGATCTTGAAGATGAACTGGGTCTTCGCCGTGTAGTCCACCGCGATTCCGGGCCATTCCGCCTCACCCTGTGCGTTGTAGATGTAGGTGCAGGCGAATATGTGCTTGAACTCCCTGGCGATCGGGGAACCTTCGATGATCTCTTTCAGGCCTGAGGAGTTGATGTAATGCTCAACCTTCACCCCATGGGCCTCGCCGTACTCGTTCACCATGCCGAACCACTCCTTCACTCCGTCGAAAAGTTCTATGTGCTTTCCGAACCGCTTGAAATCCGAGCGTCTCAGGGTTATCCCGTTCTTCCTCGCTTCGTCGAACATGAGTTTCATGTAGGACAGGACGTTGCTGGCATCCTGGCCTTCAGCGAGGCCGTCGCTCATGGTCCAGAATTCCTCGGGTGTCTTTCCGACTGCCTGGATGAATCCGAACTCCTGCATGTTGCCGGGGGACAGGGTGCCGTCGAAGTCATAGATGATTGCGACGATAGGTTTCCTTTTCATGGTATGGGACGATTTCACCCCAAATAGGGCGGTTTTACTAAAAAAACTTCTACGAGCCACAAAGATAGCATTTATTCATTTGATTCTTGGGCGGACTTGATTATTTTTGCAGTAAGGCAAAACTTAGAATCGACTTATGGAACACTATCTTGCATTACTTCAGGAAGCGACCCGCAAGTTCTGGGACAAGTCCGCCCTGAACACCGTCGGCGGGGAATCATTCACATATTCGCAGATGGCTGTCCTCATCGAGAAGTTCCACATCTTCTTCGATGAGGCCGGTCTGGGGAAGGATGCCCACGTCGCCCTCTGGGCCAGGAACAGCGCACGCTGGGGAATGTCTTACCTTTCCATCAACACCTATGAGGCGGTCGTGGTCCCTATCCTTGCGGACTTCACTCCGGAGAACGTCGAGTTCCTGATCGGCCATTCCGACAGCGTCGCCCTCCTGACCAATGCGGACAAGTTCTCCAAGCTGGACATGGCGAAGTGCCCCGGGATCAGGTTCGCCATGGACGTGGACAACCTCGAGGTCCTCTACTCGACGGATCCGAAGATCGAGCAGGCCTGGAAAAGCATCGATTCCCTCTTCGCCGCCCGCCATCCTCAGGGCTTCGGCCCCGGCGACGTCTCTTACCCGACGGACAACATGGATGAACTTGCCGTCATCAACTATACTTCAGGTTCTACCGGGAACCCGAAGGGAGTGATGCTGACTTACAGGAACTTCTCCGCGACCATCGATTTCAGCCAGAGGAACAGGCCGACGTCCGCCGGGAACAGGATGATATCCATGCTTCCGATGGCCCACATGTACGGTCTTGTCACGGAGTTCATCTATCCCCTGTGCTTCGGGACTTCGATCTATTGGCTGGGCAAGGCGCCTACCCCCAGTACCTTGATGAAGGCTTTCCAGGAAGTCAGGCCCTACCAGCTGATAACCGTTCCGCTCGTGATGGAGAAGATCTTCAAGTCCAAGGTGAAGCCGATGCTGGACAAGCCCGCGCTCAAATTCCTCTGCGCCATCCCGGGAGTCCGCAACCTGGTTTTCAGGAAGGTCCGGCAGGGGCTGATCGATGCTTTCGGAGGAGAAGCCTCCGAGTTCATACTCGGCGGTGCGCCTGTCAGCCCCGAAGTGGAAAAGTGGTTCAAGAAGATAAAGTTCCCTTATACCGTCGGCTACGGGATGACTGAAGCTACGCCTCTCCTTGCCTACGCGAGCTGTGCCACCTATGTAGCGGGCTCCTGCGGGAGACCGGTGGACTGTTGCACCGTGAGGATCGATTCGGAGGATCCCGAACATATTGCCGGCGAGATCCAGGCGAAGGGTGACAACATCTGCATCGGCTACTACAAGAATCCCGAAGCATCGGCGAACGCCTTCACGGATGACGGTTTCCTCAAGACCGGTGACCTGGGAATAATGGACAAGGACGGGAACGTGTTCATCAAGGGACGCAGCAAGTCCATGATACTCACGGCCAACGGTCAGAATGTCTATCCTGAGGAAGTTGAGGCCATCATCAACGACCAGCCTTTCGTCGCGGAATCGCTGGTGGTCGACAGGGCCTCGCACATCGTGGCCCTTGTCTATTTCGACCAGGATGCGGTAAGGAAGGAGGGACTTGACGCCGAAGCCATCGCCGACTTGCCTGAGAAAGTGAGGACGAGCGCGAACAGGCGCCTGGCCTCTTACAGCCAGATAGCGAAGGTCGAAGTGCAGGAGGTCCCCTTCGAGAAGACTCCGAAGATGTCCATCAAGCGCTTCCTGTACAAATAAAAGTGACAAAATGTCAGACCGGACCGTCCGGAACGCATTTTGACTTACTGGAAACCGGCCCCGCAAGGGTCGGTTTAAACGTACCGGGCGGCCGGGGCGGCCTTAAGATTTGGATAAAACTACACAGATATGGCAGAAAAAGGAAAAATCGGAGTTACCACGGAGAACATATTCCCCGTGATCAAGCAGTTCCTGTACTCGGACCATGAGATCTTCCTGAGGGAACTTGTGGCGAATGCGGTTGATGCCACGCAGAAGATGAAGGCGGTCTCGTCCGCCGGCGAATTCAAGGGTGAACTCGGGGACCTCAAGGTCGAAGTCGTCCTGGATGAGGATGCCAAGACTTTGAAAATCGTGGACCACGGTATCGGCATGACCGCCGACGAAGTCGACCGCTACATCAACCAGATCGCCTTCTCGTCGGCAGGGGAGTTCCTGGAGAAATACAAGGACCAGAGCATCATAGGCCATTTCGGCCTTGGTTTCTACTCGGCCTTCATGGTCGCAAGGAAAGTCACCATCGAGTCGCTTTCCTGGCATGAAGGAGCCGAAGGCGTACTCTGGAGCTGCGAAGGCGACCCCGAGTTCGAAATGGGTCCATGCGACAAGAAGGACAGGGGAACGGTCGTCACCCTCTGGCTTGACGACGAATCGGCAGCGGACTATGGCACCAAAGGCAAGATCGGCCAGCTGCTGGGCAAGTACTGCAAGTTCATGCCCGTCCCGATAGTGTTCGGAAAGGAGCAGGAATGGAAGGACAACAAGTATGTCGACACTGACCGGGACCATGTCGTCAACGGCACGGAACCTCTCTGGACCAAGGCTCCCTCGGAGCTCAAGGAAGAGGACTACATGAAGTTCTACAAGGACCTCTATCCCATGAAGGAAGACCCCTTGTTCTACATCCACCTCAATGTCGACTACCCCTTCAACCTTACCGGCATCCTCTATTTCCCGAAGATAAAGGACAGGATGGCCATTGAGAAGAACAACATCCAGCTCTACTGCAACCAGATGTTCGTCACCGACCATGTAGACAATATCGTCCCTGATTTCCTTACCCTCCTGCACGGAGTCATCGACTCTCCGGACATCCCGCTGAATGTGTCGAGAAGCTATCTCCAGGCCGATGAGAATGTCAAGAAGATATCCACCTACATCACCAAGAAAGTCGCGGACAGGCTGGAGGAGATATTCAAGAACGAGAGGAGTGCGTGGGAGCAGAAGTGGGACAACCTCAAGCTGTTCATTGAGTATGGCATGCTCTCCGACGAGAAATTCTGCGAGAGGGCCCTCAAGTTCGCCCTGCTCAAGGACACTGACGGAAAGTATTACCCGATAGAGGATTACCGCAAGGCGGTCCAGGACAACCAGACCGACAAGGACAAGAAAGTGGTCTTCCTCTATGCCACCGGCACCGATGACCAGTACTCCTACATCGAGGCGGCCAAGGACCTTGGCTACAATGTCCTGCTCATGGACTGCGAACTGGACTCCCACTTCGTGAACCTCCTGGAACAGAAGGTCCCGGACTGCAGGTTCGCGCGAGTCGACTCTGATTCCGCAGCCAACCTGATCCCCAAGGAGGAACGTGTCAGGCCCCAGATGTCCGACGACGACAAGAAGGACCTCGAGACCCTGTTCAAGTCGGTCCTTCCCGAGGGCAACGACTATTCCGTCGAAGCCGACAACCTTGGCGAAGACGGTGTACCTGTCCTTATCACCCAGAACGAATTCATGCGCAGGTACAGGGAGATGAGCTCGCTCGGAGGCGGGATGAATTTCTATGGCGAGATGCCGCGTTCCTACAACATCACCGTAAACCTTGAGAACCCCGTTGTCGCCTCTATCGTAAAAGGCATGAAGGACAACAAGGAAAAGGTCAAGGAATATGCGGAAGGCAATGACAGGCTCCGCCAGGTCGTCGACCTTGCGCTGCTGTCGAACGGCATGCTGAAAGGGAAGGCCCTGAGCGATTTCATCGCCAGGAGCGCACGTCTCCTTTCCGCTGAATGAGGAAGCCTCCCTAGGAGATGATAATCGTCAGGTCGTCGCCATCCTTCGGGTGGCGACGTTCCATTTTCCTCTGGAACCGCTGCATCACCTTGAGCCGGCGCTTCTCGATGTGCTCGCGAAGTTTCTTCTCGGCATTTTTCGAAAGGTCGGGATGCTTCTGGTGCATGGCTTTGATCTGGTTGTCGATGTAGGACTCCACATGCCGGGACTTCTTGTCGTCGTAGATGTCGTCGTAGCAGATCATTATCCCTGTCTCGATGGCATCGCCGAGTTCGTCGTTGATGCATGAACCGAACGTTTTCATCGTGGGCGAAGTCTTGATGTAGGAATTGACCAGCGGAGGGATGCTTGTCCCGAGTTTCCTTACTGCCTCCTTCAGGAGACGGTAGTCCTTCTTCATGTCCTTCTCGTAAAGGATCAGGTCGAGGAGGGCCGGATTGTCGGTCAGTTCCATTTCCTTGTAAGGCCTTACCAGACGGTCTTCGTCCTTGAAATGCTTCTTGAGGAAATACAAGTCAAGCGTCCTCGCCGCCTCGTTGTAGGACGGGTAGATGGTCATCTTGCCGAACAGCCAGATGATGTTCGGGTGGTGGAGTATGACGGAGGCGATTCCTTCCCACAGGTTCTCGAGGGTGAAAACCGACTTGGAACCGGTCTTTGAGCTCTGGTATTCCGGAGCGACGAAGGACCTTCCGAGCTCCATCGTGTGAGGGAGGTAGTCTGAGATGAACTCCTCGGAGAAATGGAAAAGGTGCGAAGCCGTGATGTCCGGCTGCCCGTTCTCCTTGAGCCTGACGTCCTGGCCAAGGATGAACCTGTAGCCGCCGAGGATGGACTCCGACTCCGGATCCCAGACAATCAGCTGCCGGTACGGATTCTCCATCATGTCGTAGTTGTCAAGGTCTACGGACTTCCCGGAACTTGCACCGGCATCCCTGTAGGAGACTTCCCTTATGCGCCCTATCTCGCGGACGGTGTTGGGAGAATCATGCCATGTGACCACATATAGCTGGTTCCCGCCCCTGCTGGTGTCTCCCAGCTTCTTGTCGGGCGTCAGTTCTGCCTTGATAAGTTCCTTGTCGACAGGAGGAATGATCTCTTCCATATTCACATAAGATTATATGCTTCTTCACGAATCGTCCCTGCCCACTGCTGGTAGGACTTCGATGAATCGAACCTTGTCGGTGGCACCGGCTTGCCGAACACGATCCTGAAACTCTTGTGCCTGGCCTTGTACAACTCGTCGGGGAGGAGGGCCATCCCGATGTTGAACTTCAGGCCCAGCGAGCTGAACAAAGACGTGACGCGGTAGAATTTCCCTGAATTCTGTCCTATGAAGTGCACGGGAACTATCCACCGGCCGGATTCGACGCTCATCTTCACGAATGACTTGGCCCAGGCCGGATCCTGCACTTTCCCGTCTATCAGCCTCGAGCATTTGCCTGAAGGAAAGATCAGCACGTCGTTGTCCCCTTCGTAGATTTCCTTCACCATTGCGGGGAGATTCCTGGACTGGCCTCCTAGCTTGTTGACGGGCACGCACATGCTCGCAAGCCCCTTGATATTCATGAGGAAATCGTTCACCAGGAGTTTTACCGGCCTCTGTTTGGCCGCTCCTATCAAACCGATGAGAGCGATGCCGTCAGCGCCGCCAAGCGGATGGTTTGAAGCGTAGGTGAGCCTCGCTCCCGGCGGGATCTCCAGGGTGTCGAGGCCGCTGACATCAAGTTTGAGGTCCAGGTACTTTATGCATTCGGTGCAGAACTCCACCCCTTCATATCCTTTTTCGAGGAAGCCGTTGATGAAATCCTGATGGATGAACTTTTCCATCCACCGCACGACGAAACGGGGGAAATGCTTCCCCGTCTTCTTCTCCAGGATTTCACCGACTCGTATCGAAGGGTCCGGATTCTCAGTCATGATGCCCATGCTCAAACCAAAAACGTTCTCAAATATAATCAAAAACTCGAAATTATCGCCTCTTTGGAAAAAAATGAGTATCTTTGCATGGTATAACCAGAGTTCTGAAATGTCGGCCAGCGAAGCAGTTTATCCCTTAGATCCTGAGAAAGTCTATTTTTCCATGGATGAACTGACCCTTGAAACAGACGAGGGACCCAAGACACTGAAAGTAGGTGCCTGGCTCAATTACGACCCTGTCCGCATCCATAAGATGATAACCCGGGAGAAGACCCTGAAGGTCGACCAGATCGAGGTCTTCAATCCTTTGATGAGCAAGCTCCGCAGGGCTGACCAGAACTACTACAAGCAGATCATGGGGCTTAATGTGACCATCGATTTCCCCGGTTTCGCGACGGACATAGTCGCCAAGATCCCTTTTGAGAACGATCCCATCGGCTTCTACAAATGGTGGAGGAAGGGGAAGCATGAAGAAAAGGTCTATCTGTCGAAGGTCAACCAGTTCCGGCTTTTCCAGAAGGTTTCGCTCATGGAGCCGAAAGTCATGCTGAAGAAGGATCTCGAGTTCCTGTCCTCTTTCTGATTCCGCCCGTCCCCGTTCGTCTTTTTTTTGTTAATTCAAAGATAATTACTATCTTTGGATTTGACGCGTGTAAAAGGAACAACTTTTTTACCATAAATTCATTTCGAAATGACTTACAAGATTATTGACATCCAGGGTATCGGACCTGTCTATGCCGAGAAGCTCATCGCCGCCGGCATAGAGACCGTAGACCAGCTTCTTGAAGCAGGCAAGACCCCCAAGGGACGCAAGGAACTTGAGGAGAAGACAGAGATCGCCGGCAAACTCATCCTTACATGGGTGAATCATGCCGACCTCTTCAGGATCAACGGAGTAGGACCTCAGTTCTCCGAACTTCTCGAGGCTTCAGGTGTCGACACCGTGAAGGAATTCCAGCACAGGGTCGCAGCCAACCTCGAGGCGAAGATGAAGGAAGTCAACGAGGAAAAGCATCTGACCAAGGTCGTTCCCAGCGTCAAGATGCTCCAGAAGATGATCGACCAGGCCAAGGAACTTCCTCCGGTGGTGACCTACTAGTCCCCATCCTTGACACTCAGGGCAGCGGTACGCCGCTGCCTTTTTTTATCGCATCGAAAAGCTGCAGGCGCTTTCCATATGTCCGAGGTAATCATCATGGACCTTTCCGGGACATATCCTGGAATGGATATGCCCCCGGGGCGCGTGATCGACTGCACCGGAATCGGCGGCAGCATGCGCTACTGCGAGCCTCAGGCTTATGAGGCCCTGAGGACCAAGGTCAGGGACAGTGCCGCTTCTCCGCGCGGGATACATTTCATCGACGGGGGTGACTACCATTACCTTTCAATGCTCTGGACCGGAATGCTGGCCGACCCCTTCAGCCTCATCGTTTTCGACCATCATCCCGACATGCAGCCTCCTCTTTTCGACGGGGTCCTGAGCTGCGGCGGCTGGGTGGCCGGCGTCCTCGACGGAAACCCTATGCTGGACAAGGTCCTGCTGGCGGGGATATCCCCGTCCCTGGCCGGTGAGACACTGCCGTGGAAGGACAGGGTCCTCGCCCTCGACGAAGGATCCTTCACCCTCGACGGTTTCCGGGAGGCACTCGGTTTCCTCGACCGGTCCCTTCCGGTCTACCTGAGCATAGACAAGGATGTCCTCGGCCGTCAGTGGGCAAGGACCAACTGGGACCAGGGCAGCCTTTCGCTGCCCCTCCTTGAAAAGGCCATCGAGGCGCTTGCAGCCCGTTTCCGCGTCATCGGGGCGGACATATGCGGGTTGGATCCGGAGTCGGCCGACCCGGACGTCCTGGAGGTCAATTCGAGGACTGACAGGGAACTTGCTTCCTTCCTCCGTGGGATATTGTCTGTGTGAGGCTTTTTCCTTATATTTGTCTTTCAGACAAAAAGTGAAAAGATGAAAAGGATTCCAAGAATAGCCGTCCTCATTGCGGCCGCTTTGCTGGCCTTCTCCTGCAAGACTGATTCGTCGATCCCTCAAGAGGTTGACTATCAGTTGTCCTACAGCGTAGGGGACCAGAGTTTCGAAATGATGGAAGTGCCGTCCGGCAACTTCTCCATGCATGTGTCTGCCGACAACCGGAGGCTCGTGACCGGAGGTATAATACATGAGGTGGCCCTTGACGGTTTCGTAATAAGCAAGGAACCGGTGTCCACGGCCCTGTGGACTGCCGTCATGGGAAAGGATCCAAGCTCGGCGAAAGACCCTTCCGCCCCTGTCGACATGGTCTCCTACGATGAGGCGCTCAAGTTCATCGCCAAGCTCGGGAAACTTACGGGCAAGACCTTCTTCCTGCCGACCGAAGCCCAGTGGGAATATGCCTGCCGCCAGACGGGGAGCCGTGGGTTCACCAAGGTTGCGGAATGGTGCATGGACAGTTACGAGGAGGTCCCTTCCGGCGCCACAAAGACTGATTATTTCGTCCCGCTGTCCCTTGCCATCAATCCTGAAGGGCCCAAGGAAGTCAGCAGGAAAGTGGTCCGGACAGTCCTGGAGAGGATGCCGCTTGACCGACATACCAGAAAGCTCAAGGTAGGCTTCAGGGTTGCCCAGCTTTCCGGAGACAAGCTTCCCGAGAGTTTCCTTTCCGCACTGGACGGCCCAACCATGGACCGCGAAAAGACGGAATTCGGGGAAGGCCGGGCGGAGACGGTCCAGGTAGGACCGGTGGCCGTCAGGATGGTCAAGGTGAAAGGCGGTACCTTCAGCATGGGGTTCAACGAGCTCTACGATGCCCCTTACATGAATTTCAAGGTCAATGACAACGAGATCCCTCCCCACGATGTCACGGTCGACGATTTCCAGATCGCTGAATGCGAAGTGACCGTGGAACTTTGGAAGGCGGTGATGGGGTCGGTCCCTTACCTCAACGACACCACCCTTGCCAACAGGCCTGTCAGGAATGTCTCATGGTACAACTGCCAGACCTTCATAAGGAAGCTCAATGAGATGACGGGCAGGAAGTTCCGTCTCCCCACCGAAGCCGAGTGGGAATATGCCGCCCGAGGCGGGCAGCTTTCCCGCCATACCGGTTTTGCCGGCGGGAACGACATGAAGTCCGTGATGTGGTTCTACGACAATTCGGGGACCAATCCGAAAGATGTGAAGCCTCAGGCTGTCAAGACCATGAAACCCAACGAACTCGGGCTCTATGACATGAGCGGCAACGTCTGGGAGTGGGTCTTCGACCGTGCGGCTCCTTACGGGAATGCCCCCCTGGACAATCCGGCCGGGCCGGCCGAAGGAAGCAGCCGCATCCTCAAAGGCGGCAGTTTCTCCAGCGAATGGGTCGCCTGCAGGATATCCAACAGGATGTTCATGCCGGCCAAGAATACCAAGGGGACTTTCGGTTTCAGACTGGCCATTTAGTGAAGATGGAAAGCAAGCGGGAACAGAAGGGCAGTCCAAGGAAGGCATCCGTGATCACCCTGGCTGCTTTGGCCATCCTGGGTACGGGCTACTATTTCCTGCCCGACAGGACTTCTTCCGACGGCGGATCCGCCGAGGCCTCCGATCCTGCGGAGGTGATGGCCCGCCTGGAGATTCCCTACCGCTTCGACGACAATGCAGGCAACATCGTCGAGCACATGGGTTACACCCTTTCCTACAATTCCGAACTCAGGGTGCCCAATTGGGTCGCCTATGAACTCCTCGAATCCGAGGCGAATTCGTCCTACCGGCCCCGGGAGGACTCTTTCGAACCGGATCCCCTCATAAAGGGGCGTCAGGCCTACGACCGCGATTATGTGGGCTCAGGCTACGACCGGGGGCACATGGCCCCGTCCGGGGACATGAAATGGAGTTCCCAGGCCATGAAGGAGAGTTTCTATCTGAGCAACACCTGCCCGCAGAACCACAACCTGAACGCCGGAGCCTGGAACGACCTTGAGCAGCAGGTGCGCCGTGAAGCAAGGTATTACGGAAGGGTATGGGTCGTCTGCGGACCGTTGTTCGAAAGCAATTCTCCCCGTCATGTAGGCGAGAACCATGTAGCCGTTCCGGATTGTTTCTTCAAGGCACTCCTTGCCAGGAAGAAGGACGGGAGTTATGCTGCGATAGGCTTCGTGTTCCCGAACAGTTCCTGCCTGAGGAACCTTTCGCTTTACTGTATGACGGTGGACGAATTGGAGGAGAAGGTGGGAATGGACCTTTTCTTCAACCTCGACCCTGAGGTCCAGGACCAGGTTGAAGCGGTGTCCGACCCCTACGGCGACTGGAGGATAAAGGACGAGATACTCAGGGACAAGGAGTACTGACAATGATTTGATACATAATTAATACACAAGATATTATGGAGGAACAACTGAAACTGACCTGTCTTCATGACAGCCATCTGGCCCTCGGGGCCAAGATGAGTCCCTTCGCGGGATTCGACATGCCTATCCAGTACTCTTCGATCAAGGAAGAGCACCTCGCCGTGCGCGGGAAGGTGGGGATGTTCGACGTTTCCCACATGGGGGAGATATTCGTCTGCGGCAAGGATGCAGAGAGATTCGTCAATCATGTTTTCACCAATGACGTGAGGACGATGGAGCCGGGACAGGTACTCTATGGGATGATGCTTTACCCCGATGGAGGAACCGTCGACGACCTGCTGGTCTACAAGGAATTCGAACCGGACCATTATCTCCTCGTCGTCAATGCCGCAAACATAGAAAAGGACTACCGGTGGATTCTCGACAACAAGGAAGGGTTCGATGTGGAAATCCTCGAAGATTCCGCTTCCTGGGGGCAGATCGCCGTGCAGGGGCCCCTGAGCGAGCAGTATGTGGCCGGGACTCTCGGCTTCAAGGAAGCAGCCGGACTCAAGTTCTACACCTTCAAGGACTTCAGCGACGAGGGCCGTAGGGTCATCGTCAGCCGTACCGGCTACACCGGTGAAGACGGTTTTGAGATATATGCCTCTCCCGCGCTGATCCGCAAGTATTGGGACACCCTTCTTGCGGCAGGAGTCGTGCCTTGCGGGCTCGGCTGCCGTGACACCCTTCGCTTCGAGGCCGGACTGCCTCTGTACGGAGACGAACTGTCGGCCGAGATTTCACCCGTTACGTCCGGACTCAGCATGTTCTGCAAGCTGGACAAGGAAGAGTTCATCGGCAAGGAGGCAATAGCTGCCCAGAAGGCCGAGGGAACGCCCATGAAGATCGTCGGTATCGAACTCCAGGACAACGCAGTCCCCAGGGCCGGGTATCCGGTCGAACTCGAGGACGGCACCGAGGTCGGAACGGTGACTACCGGCTACCACAGCATCTCGCTGGACAAGAGCATCTGCTTCGCACTTGTGAAGAGGGAGCATGGTGCGCTTGACACACCCCTCTTTGTCCGCATCAGGAAAAAGGTTTTCCCCGGCAAGGTGATCAAGAAGAGATTCTATTCGACGAATTACAAGAAATAATCCATAACCAATCAATTATCATGAGTAAAGTAGTAGAAGGCCTCTGTTACAGCGAGGACCATGAGTGGGTAAAGGCCGAAGGCGACGTAGCCGTGATCGGCATTTCGGATTTCGCGCAGAAGGAGCTGGGTGACATCACCTATGCGGACCTTCCCGGCGAAGGAGATGAATTCGCTGCCGGCGACGAATTCGGCGCTTTGGAGAGCGTGAAGGCTTCCAGCGAGCTTCTTTGCCCGGTTTCGGGAGTCGTCGTCGAAGTCAACGCCGACCTTGAGGATTCTCCCGAGAAGATCAATGAAGACGCCTACGGCGCCTGGATCATAAAGGTCAGGATGAGCGATCCTTCCGAATTGGAAGCCCTGATGGATGCGCAGGCCTACAAGGAATTCACCGAGAAGTAGAAGGCATGGCCGCATTCCCTTATTTCCCGCATACCGACCAGGACGTACGGGCCATGCTGGACAGGATCGGCGCAGGGTCACTCGATGACCTCTATGCCGATGTCCCGCGCGACGTCGTCTTCAAGGGTGAATATGACCTCCCGGATGCAATGTCCGAGCAGGAGGTCAGGGACTATTTCGACTCTCTTGACCGCAAGGACCCGAGGCTGAAGGTCTTTGTCGGGCAAGGTGCCTATGACCACTATACTCCGGCAGTGGTGCCTTACATCACGTCGCGTTCGGAGTTCCTGACGGCCTACACTCCCTACCAGGCGGAGATTTCCCAAGGTACGCTCAGGTACATATTCGAGTACCAGAGCATGGTCTGCTCCCTCACTGGCCTGGACGTGAGCAATGCTTCCATGTACGACGGCCCCACCGCTGCTGCCGAGGCCGTGAAGATGGCTCCTTCCTGCACGAAGAAGAAGACAAGGGTCCTTGTCTCGAGGACGCTTCTCCCCAACGTGATCAGGACCATCGAGACGTACTCTCTCTACCACGGCATCGAGCTTGGCTACATTTCCGCCATGGAGGGCACGACATGCCCCCATCACATGAAGGAGGAACTCGCCAAGGGAGACGTGGCCGGAGTCATCGTACCTTCCGTGAACCGCTATGGGATCATCGAGGACCTCTCCGGTTTCGCCGATGCGATCCACGCGGAAGGGGGAATATTCATTGAATATTGCGACCCTTCGGCCCTCGCCGTGCTGAAGACTCCCGCTGAGTGGGGGGCCGACATCGCTGTCGGTGACGGCCAGAGCCTGGGCATACCCCTTTGCTACGGAGGCCCCTACGTCGGCTTCATGGCCTGCCGCAAGGAGTTCCTCCGCAAACTCCCCGGAAGGATCGTCGGACAGACGACCGACACCGAGGGCCGTAGGGTGTACTGCCTTACCTTGCAGGCTCGCGAGCAGCACATCCGCCGTGAGAAAGCTACCTCGAACATCTGTTCCAATGAAAGCCTCATGGCCCTGTTCGTGACGGTTTATGCCTCCTTGATGGGCCCCGCCGGCCTGAAGGAAGTCAATGACCGTTCCTGCGCCGGGGCCCATTACCTGTACGACGAGCTTCTGAAGACCGGCAAGTTCGAGCCGGTGTTCGACAAGCCCTTCCTCAAGGAGTTCGTCCTCAAGCCTCTCGTGGATGCGGAGGCTCTCCAGCGGAAGCTCGCGGAAGGCGGCTTCTTCGCGGCCCTTCCGACTGAAGAGGGCTATGTGACTTTCTGTGTGACTGAAAAGCGTACCAAGGCCGAGACAGACGCCCTGGTGGCACTGGTGAAGGAGGCCTGAGAACCATGAGATACTACGACAGACTGATATTCGAGCTTTCCAAGGAAGGCCGTGTGGGCTACACTCTTGGAAAGTCCTCATTCGGGGAGTCCGGGGTTGCTTCTTTTGTCCCGTCGGGCCTTCTCCGTGCGGAAGCCCCTGCCTTGCCGCAGGTCAGTGAGGTTGATGTTGTCAGGCACTACACCAATCTTTCCCAGATGAACTTCGGTGTCGACACCGGCTTCTATCCTCTGGGCAGCTGTACCATGAAGTACAATCCGAAGATCAACGAGGAAATCGCCGGCATGCCCGGATTCCAGGGTCTTCATCCGCTCCAGAGTCCTTCTACGGTCCAGGGTGCCCTCCAGGTCTATTCGGAGATGGAGAAGGCGCTTTGCTCGATCACCGGAATGGCCGGCTTCACCTTCAATCCCTGTGCGGGTGCACATGGCGAGCTGACCGGCCTCATGATAATGCGCCGCTACCATATGCTCCGAGGCGACCTCCAAAGGACCAAGGTCATCGTGCCCGACAGCGCCCATGGTACCAATCCTGCAAGCGCCGCCGTCTGCGGTCTCCAGGTAGTGGTCGTGAAGTCCAAGCCCGACGGGCTCGTGGACGTGAATGACCTCAAGCCGCTTCTGGGCGACGACATAGCCGGCATCATGATGACCAATCCCAATACTCTCGGCCTTTTCGAGAAGGACATCGAGGAGATAGCCTCACTCGTCCATGGCTGTGGGGGACTGCTCTATTACGACGGAGCCAACATGAACCCCCTGATCGGAGTCGTCCGTCCCGGAGACATGGGATTCGACATCCTGCACCTCAACCTCCACAAGTCGTTCTCCACGCCCCACGGCGGCGGAGGCCCGGGTTCCGGCCCGGTCGGAGTATGCGGGAAGCTCCTGCCTTACCTTCCCGCTCCGCGCGTGAAGTACGTGGACGGAGCATATTCACTTGACTTCGGGGACGAGCGGTGCGCAGGAAGGGTTTCCGCCTTCATGGGCAATTTCGGAGTCATCCTCCGGGCATATGCCTACATCCTGATGCTCGGACGCCAGAACGTCCGTCTGGTAGGGAAGTATTCGACCCTTGCCGCCAATTACATCAAGGAGAGCCTGAAGGATTGCTACAAGCTTCCGATCCCTTCCGTCTGCAAGCATGAGTTCGTCTTCGACGGACTCCTCGACGACGGTTCGCGCAAAGACGGGCAGGGCAATCTCGTCCGTGAGGGAGCGACTACCCTTGACGTGGCGAAGCGGCTCCTGGATTTCGGTTACCATGCTCCTACTATCTACTTCCCCCTGCTGTTCCACCAGGCTATAATGATCGAGCCTACCGAAAGCGAGTCCCTCGAGACCCTCGACGGCTTCATCGCCGTCATGAAGAAGATAGCAGCGGAGGCTGCCGAAGATCCTTCCATCCTCAAGTCGGCGCCACACAACGCTCCGATTACCCGTCCCGACGAGACCACTGCCGCAAGGCAGCCGGTCCTGAAGTATTCGGACACCATCCAATCTTGACAGTACAACTACAACTTTCAATCAATCATGGACAATAACACTAAGAAAAAAGGACAGCAGATGTCCAGAAGGGACTTCATCGGGGTTTCGAGCCTTTCGGCCCTCGGTCTTGCGAGTCTCACCATCCTCCCTAGCTGGAAGGTTCCCCAGGGACCCCTCAAGGGCAAGAAGATTGCTCCCAGCGACAGGATCGTTCTCGGTTTCGTAGGCCTTGGCCAGCAGGGAAGGAGCGACTTCAGGAGCTTTTCGTCCTGCCCCGGCGTGCAGGTGGCAGGCTGCTGCGATGTGGATTCCATCAAGCGTGAAAGGTTCCGCAGGGATGTGACCGCATGGCAGAAGGACAATGGAATGAACGAGCGCTGCGACATGTACGAGTTCTACGAGGACCTTCTCGAGCGCCGCGACATAGATGCCATCGAGATCGCCACTCCTGACCACTGGCATGCCCTTGTCGCGATAGGGGCCCTCGATGCCGGGAAGGATGTCTATCTCCAGAAGCCCCTTGCCTACACCATCACCGAAGGACTTGCCGTCCAGACTGCTGTAAGGCACAACGGTAGGGTCCTCCAGATGGGAAGCCAGCAGAGGTCCAGTTCTGAGTTCCAGCAGGCCATAAAGCTTGTCAGGGAGGGTGCCATCGGCCACATCAACGAGGTTCATGTAAGGGTAGGCGATCCGCCCAAGCCTTTCGACCTGCCTGAGATGCCGGTCCCGGCAAACCTCAACTTCAACCTCTGGCTCGGCCCTCTCAACAATCCGAAGATCCACTACCATTCCGACATCTGCCCCGTCGTCTCCCTCGATCCTCCACAGGACGAGAAACTCTGGGGCGCATGGCGCTGGTACGAGGAGACCGGCAACGGTTTCCCTGCAGACTGGGGTGCGCACATGTACGACATAGCCCAGGCAGCCCTCGGAATGGACGGTTCCGGTCCTGTCGAATTCATCCCCCAGGGCTACAACGGCACCAAGTACGGAACCATGAAATATGCCAACGGTATCGTAATGACCGAGCAGCCTTTCGATGAGAAGCAGCCTAACTGGCAGGGAATCAAGTTTATCGGTGACAAGGGCTGGCTCAAGGTGGCCCGAGGCTACATCGAGTGCTCTGATTCGAAGCTCCTCAAGAAGAGCCAGGAAGAGGTCAAGGCCGGCCAGTATGAGGTCAGTTCTCCCCACATGCAGAACTTCCTCGACGCCATCCGCGAGCACAAGGATCCCAATGCACCTGTTGAATACGGCGCCAGCACCAACACTCTCTGCTGCCTGTTCAACATCGCCCGTGAACTCGGTCGTCCTGTCCACTGGAATCCTGCAACCCTCAGTTTCGAGGGTGACAAGGAGGCTGCAGCCCACAGGCTGTACTACTATGAGTACAGGCGTCCTTACAAGCTTCCATATCTTGACCGGAGGAACAACATCTAGTCGAGTTTAGCAAGAAGGGACTTGCAAATAAGAAGAAATGTTCCTATATTTGCAGTCCCGATGGGGTATTAGCTCAGTTGGTAGAGCGTTTGAATGGCATTCAAAAGGTCAGGAGTTCGATTCTCCTATGCTCCACAAAAATCCCTCTCAGAATGGTCTGAGGGGGATTTTTCGTATATAGTGTATCAAAAAGTGTGACAAATGATTGTTTTACACACGATGCCTATGTATACATAGTCTAGTGAAGGCTCTATTCTTTCTTCCTATTTCGTTTTAGTCTTGAAAAGCTTTTTTAGATCGTCCAGTGTGGCCGGGCCGTGCATATAAACGAGGGTGATGGCGTAACTGCCGGCTTTGGAGACACATTGATAGCAGACAAACCGATTATCATAGTCAGCGCTTTCGAAGGTGAGGATAGCATAGACCAGTTTTCCTTCGTTCATATGGATTTCCTTTTCGGTAGCGTTCTCCGCATCGGTGAGGACGCGGCGGGAGACTTCCGCGAGGATCTGTTCATCCCCGGTGAAGGAAACGCTGTGATACTGCTCCAGGTTGAAAGGGTCCAGCTGAGAGCTGCGGATAAAGGTCTCCTTCATGGCTTTCTGAGGGACCACCTTCCCGTCGAAGACGGCGCCCACCTGCAGGTCCCCCTGCGCGGAAACGGTCCAGACAGGAAGCAGCAATACGATGAGTATCAATATCTGTTTCATAAGGCAGGGTTGAAAAGGTCAAACAATTCATCGCCGACATCTTCGCCTTCCCCGAAAATACCTTCCAAGGTGGCGGTCATATCATCGAGTACAAGATTCGGGTCCGTCGATTTTTGTCCGTAAGCAATGATGTAGCAATCATTCTGTCGATGGTACAGGCCGATGGCGGCGATGAGGGCAAGGCTCGCGGCGACAACGAGGGCCGCGGTCCAGTGGAGTGTCCGACGGGGCGAATCAGCACCGGCTGTAGCTCGGCTCGTCGCGATCACCTTTCCCGCCGCGAAGAAGCCCGCCACCGCTTTTATCTCGTCGAAGTCGGGATCCTCCGTCGTCGCGAGGAACGACTTCAGTTCTCGCTCTTCGCCCCCGGTGAGGAGTGCGTCGAACCAGCGGTCGGCCAAATCCATATAGTAGTTCTTATTCTTCATGATATCGTTTCTTGTATAATTCTCGGATGGTTTTCCGGGCCCGGGAGAGCTGCATCCTGACTGCCGGGGGCTGCATGCCCAGTTCTTCTGCGATCTTTTCCAGCGTCAGGCCTTCGTATTCGTGGAACCTAATGATACGCCGCTGGAGGTCGGTCAATTCATTATCGACCATTTCCTCAACCTGTCGGAATAGGGCCTCGCGGTTTTCACCGACGTCCTCCTCCGGCAGGTCACCTGCCAACGGTACCGTCTTCCGTTTTCGGATCTGGTCGATGGAAACGTTCCTCACCGTGCGTGTCAGCAGCGCTTCCGCCTCCCGGCCGTTCCGGACCTGGTATCGGCCCCATAGACGGACAAAAGCATCCTGCAGCGCATCCTCGGCCGCCTCAGTGTCCGCGAGCAACTTCCCGGCCCCAACCTTCAAGCGTTGTCGAATCCGTTGGTATGTCTCTGTCAGGATGTCTGCCATTCTTTGCTGATCCATCAAGGATAGGCTATGCTGAGCGGCGCACTGTAGGCAGCATTGGCTCGGTATTGGGAGGCGTAGAGGGACTCGACGGTAATCACAGGGGCGGTGAAGGTGCCAGCCTGGGTGATGAAGAAAGATTCTTCCCAGGTAGAGGACTCCTCCGGGCAGACATCAAGCCACCAGCAGGTCCGGTCCGCGCGGATGTCCCGGTAGCACTGAGGGAGACGAGTCCAGAGACCGTCGACCCGAATGGGACCGAAGTAGCCAAGCGCCTGGCCGGAGAGCTGGTCCACCGGCACGAAACAGGCCTCGCGGAAGGCATCGACTCGGACGAAGGAGCGGTTCTCTGCGCTCCAAAGCTCATAGCGGGCGACGAGCTTGTCTCCCACGAAGAGAGTGTCGCCGGTCTGCAGTTCGGTGCGTTTGCCATCCTCCTCCAGATAGAACTTCCGCTCGATTCGCATGCCGTTGCCAGAGGCTTGGATATCTGCGAACGGGACGGAGCCGGAGGCCGTCAAGGTGACAATCTGGCGGTTCAGGAGGCTGTCCGGCGCTGTGAGGACGGCTTGCAGGGCGTCTACATAGGCCGGATCTTCGGTCCAAGACTGCGTTTCGTTCTGGAGAATAAGCCAGAACTTCAGACCGTCGGAGACAGGGCCGTCCAGAAGACTTGCAAGCAGTGTATGGGCATAGACTTCAGAAGAAAGCAGACCCTTGAACGGAAGTACGGCATTCGGGTAATAAACCCCGCCAGAAGGGTGCCGGACCGCGTATTGCTGCAGAGAAATCAGGTCGTTCGAGATGGATTTCTTGAAGCGGGAGGCCGTGAAAAGCGTCTCACCCCAGGCCTTGGCAAGGGCGATGCCTGCCTCGGAGGCTGTCAAGTTCCTGAGCGTCCGCACGCGGCGTGCCTTGTCCAGAATCCAGCCATTGGCGTAATCATAACGGCCGGGAGTCAGATACTTTCTGGCGAATCGCCGGAAATCATGCAGTCGGAAACGTCGGACCGCCTTCTCCTCTACGCCGGTCAGGTCGAAGGGGACATCGGACCACATGGCGCGAATATCCATGTACTGTTCGTCTGAAAGGCCTCCGCACCACATCGGCCACCAGTTGCCGAACTGGCTGTTGTCCAAATATCGGACGGTTTCCTTCATGTCTGGAATAGCAATGCCCCGATCGCGGAGCACGGCGAAGCGTTCCAGCAGGGCAGCCGTCACAACCGGTGAGGATTCCATGCCCTCCGTCCAGGCGAAACCTCCATCATCCTGGCGGAGCGCCAGAAGCGACGCCAGTGTGCCGGTCGTATCCCGACCCAGCAGCGCACGAGCGTAGAAGTCGGCCGAACGCGAGAGAGCGTCCGGATCTTCGGGCGCAGTCCACTGTTCAAGGCCCGTTTCCGCCACTTCGCGGAGCATACGGTACGTCACTTCCGCCTGGTCGCCGGGAAGGTTGACAAACATACGGCGGAGCGAATCGATTGCCTCCGGCCCAGCGAGGGCCGAATGGCTCTCCGTAAGCGACTGTTCGGCTCGGTTCACCGGGACGGGAATGCGCACAGCGTCGGTGAAACCATCGCCCTCGAACACGAGTCTAAGGTCCAACTTCGGGTCATCCCACCAACCGACGAAGGAAGGCTGGAAGGAAGGCGGCGCTGTTATGGTGAATAAGGCTGCGGCCGTGCCTCCGGCGGGGACTGTAAGTTCCGTGGCCTGAGCATACGTCGGCTGCCTCTCCTCCACGGCATCGTCCATCTCAACCCTGAGATACAGACGGCCAGACAAAGTGTCATTTGAAATGTTTGAAACAGAGGCCGAAAGAATATACTTATCTTCTTCGTACAGATACCGGGGCGGCGTTACTGAGATCTGCACTGGAATCGTCACGACGAGATCCTTTCGCAGTACGGCGTTCCGCATGGACGGGTCATGTGCGAAAACATTTACATGGTAGGTAGATAATTTATCGGAGGTATTGAAGACAACATCAACCTTCCCTTCAGAGTCCGGATACAGGAACGGTTCGAAAGCCAAAGCCTCGGAGAAGACCTCGCGGAAGTCGTCATCGGAGATCTCCGGCATATCTTCCACATAGGCATCCTCGGGGACGGCGACAGAAGAAACACCCCGAATCCGAATCTTAGGTATTCGAATCTTAGGTGATAAGGTGGCAATGGCAGTTTTCCGCCGCACGCCGTAGCCGGCAACCACGACTTCATTCAGCATCTGGACATCCTCTTCCAGAACCACCCGCATTCCCGAAGCGGCCGGGACAGATGCGGAATGGTAACCAATACTCGTGATTTCAAGGATGGTACCTATTGACACGTCCAGGGAAAAATGGCCTTCCAGATCCGTAATGGCCCCCCGCTGGGTCCCGGATGCGATCACGGTCGCCCCAATAATAGGCTCGCCGTTCGCATCTACCACCACACCCCAGACCGGGCCTACACCGCCCGGCACAATCATTATACTCTCTCCAGTTATCTTGCCGGCCGCAGTCCTGGACCAAGCCTCACGGAAAGTCGGTGGAAGCAGATCCACACGACTCCAGACACTCGGAGCCATTGCGTCCAGGCTCTTGTCGAACACAGCCACGGACATTTCCACATTCGGTTCCGTCTGTAGAGACAACGTATAGGGCGCACTGGGTCTCGTGCGGTCCTGGAAGCGCGAAAAAGTGAGTGGCAGGTCCATAGTATGCCGTACGCGATGGTAAACCGCCTCATGGACAACCTGTTCCGCATCACGGAAATAGAATACTTCAAGCCGGACAGCATCCGGATAAGTACCCTTGTAGATGAAATCCAGGTTCTTCAGAGACTTGACTCCGTCAAGGTGCACCATGCGGGATTCCAAAACCGAGCCGTCAGGCGCGTACAGCGTGGTTACAGCCCACAATGGGCCGGCACCGGCGCCCAGCCGGGCTTTGATCCGCTGTCCATACTCAATCTCAGTTTCACCAGACAAGAAAACACTCCTCACCGGAGCATTTAGACCAGAAGTCACTTTCAAAATAGGCAGATCGACCCGAGCATTCGCTTTGCCGGCTCTGACAGTGGCTTGCAGGAAATAAAGGCCATCTGGGCAATCAGACAAATCCAGTTCCAGCGCCTCCTCCGATGTGCCCTCCCGGAGCGTATTCCCTTCTGAATCCACCAGCCAGTAAGTGACAGGCATCAGGACGGGTGTCTGTCCACTCTTGATGCTCCATGCAATGTGCGCAACAGATTCTGTCAGTACGGTCTTTTCCAGCGTGGCGCTCTGGATGGTAAAGTCACCCGACGCTGCATTCTCCAGTTCTGCCTTGAGGAAAAGGATGGAAGAAACCGTGAACCGGTGTTCAAAGTCGCGGGTCTCACCCGTCGCATCCAAGGCCTTGATACTCAGGCAATACTCTCCCCGATCCGACAGTTTGAGCGGAATCTGGAAAGAATGGTCCTTGTCGATAGTAACAGAACCGTGCCACGCCTCACGGCCAGATCGGGAGACCCATCCTTCCAGCGAGATTCCATCCACCGGATGACCGGAATAACTCTCCACTTTACCTTTCACAACGAAGGCGGAATCCGGTAGATATGGTCCCTCCTGCGGGTCGAAGGTTAACTCGAATGTCGGAAGGACGAAATCATCGACCCGGAAAGATGAACGGGCAAGTGTTTGTTTTTTGTGGACTATTTCAATGTTCCAGAGGCCGTTCCGCTCTCCTTTAGGAATGTCCCATTCCCATGCTACGGAACCGAATGCATTGGTTTTCAGGTCAATGGCGGCAAGTCGCTTCCGCTCTGTATCGCTGATCAGAACCTGGACATCCTTCCCGGCCGACAGTGTCTTCACCTGATCGTGTAAGTCGCCCTCGAACAGGACGGCCTTGGCCTTGAGCGTGTCACCGGGACGGTACGCGCCCCGCTCCTTGAAAACGCGGGCATGGATCGTCGCCGTCGGAGGCTCAAACGTGTCCTCCGGCTCGGAAACGACGACGACTGCGCTCCGTCGCTCCCCGACCCGGGCCTCCAACAGGGCCGCTTTCCGGCCAATCTGTTTCTGGAAGTCGGCCGGCAGGGGCGTAAAGCCTTGGGTGTTCATGGGAATCTCCCGTTCCAGGACCTTATTCTGACGCCGCCCGTACTTAAGACGGATCGTTGCAGAAGAAACCGGCTCGCCAGTCAGATAATCGGCCACATAGATGGCGTAATCTTCGCCCTGCCGCCGTGCTCCCAGCGAGAGGGTCTGCTTCACGTAAGAGGACCGCACCCCATATCCCTCGGAATAGACGTCATATGCGCCGTCCGGCAAAGTCGGAATCGGCGCCTTCACCGTGTCCAGGGCATAGAACCGTCCGTCACGGTTCCGGAAGGAGACCGTCTTACGGTTTTCGTCCGAGACGAAAGTCAGCGTCACCCGCCCGAAATTGCGACCGGTCAGGACGATTGAATCCTGCAAGAAACGGATACTCAGCGAGGAGGCCTTGAGGGTGCGACGGATCTCGTCCACGGACAGGTCCACGTACAGGTCCATCCGACGATGGACACCCTTCTCGGCTTTCTCCATCTTGATGAAAGCCTCGGCATCATCGTAGAGCTTTCTCGCTTCGGCCTCCGTCACATTTGCGTTCCGCCGAAGTTGGAATAGCCGCTCGTCCAGGATGGCTTTTTCCAAAATGAAGAAGAACGAATCACCGGCATACTGCTTTGCAAGCTTCTTCAAGGCAGCCTCGCGGTCATCTGCCTGCCGGGCCGTCAGGTACTGCAGGTACGGACGGGCCGGATAGCGGTCGCCTATCTTTTCGTCCAGCAGACGGTATTCCTCGGAGTCGGGAACCAGGTCCGGATGACGCGTCAGGCGGTCCCAAAGAACCCATTCGAAATCATCCAGGATATCATTCTCGTCCCGGGTTTGCAGAAAAGGAATCATTTGGTCTTGCAGGGCAGGACTGTAACTGGTTTCCAATTCATCTCTATGGACTTTGGCATACTTGAAGTCCCGGTCCAGCCAACGGTAGGTCAGCAGAGGCTCCCCATAGGACTCTACCGCTTCCAATAGAGCCGTGCTCAGGGAATCGGTCGATTTCCAATTCTGGCGGGAATACACCCGCTGTTCTTCCCGGCAGGTGCGCAGGAAGTCGTCAGGGAGCCGATAAGTGCGAGCCAGAGCCCTGATTTCATGGAGCTTCTCGATCTGGTCGCGTGGCCGGTCCCTACGGCTCAACCGATCATATGCTTTCCACTCCTTGCTCAAATCCCTGGCCAGAAGGGCAGAAACAGGAAGCAGTAGAAGTGCTATGAGGATGGCGATTCTTTTCATAAACACATTTCCGTTTACTACTAAACGAAGAACGACCCAAAATGTAACAAGGTTTTTACTGTCCAATCATGATTTCACCTCCATTGTAACCAACGGTAATGAAAAAGAGCACGATGCCTGGTTCAATGCAACGTTTTTCATGACTCTCAAATGTACATAAAATCTTGCGTTTTTAGGCCAGTCCCGTTTCTGGAAGAGGATTCAATAATGTGCCAAACAATAAACTGGATGATGGACAATCGTTGCTTATTCTACAAGGAATTCATAGACGTTTGACGGATTGATCGTCTTGAACGTCGCTCCAGGATAAGCCTCTGCGAATGATTTGGGGCAGGAGGCGTTCTCTTCCGGATTCCATTTGAATTCGTAAGCAGTGATTTTCCCGTCTTCTTCCTCTATCAAATCAATCTCTTTCTTTGCGGTGGTTCTCCAGAAGTATCTGCTTGCAAAGGAACGGTCGTATTCGAGTTTTTTCATTCGCTCAGCCACCAGCCAGTTCTCCCACATATGGCCCACTTCCCGATGGTCCCGAAGTTCAATGGGCGCAAAGTTTCCGATAATGGCGTTACGGATACCCATGTCCCAAAAATAAATTTTCTTGTCGAATTTGAGCTCATTGCGAAGGTTGCGGGCAAAGGATGGGAGCCGGAAGATAATGTAGCATTTCTCCAGGATGTCGATGTACTTCTCGACAGTCTTGGAGTCGATACGGATGAGATTGGCAATCTCGCTATAACTGACTTGGGAACCAATCTGGAAAGCCAAGGCGCGAAGGAGGGATTCAAGTTTATCCTGTTTAGCAATTCCCTTGATATTCAAGATGTCTTTGTAGAGATAGCTATCCATCAGTTCTTTTAGCACAATACGCTCTTCCCCGGGGGAGGTCACCACTTCCGGATAGTTGCCATATAAAAGACGCTGAGGCAGGAGACGAGTTTGCTCCAACAGGCTTGAATCATCCACCAACTCTTTGAAAGAAAGCGGGAAGAGTTTGAATTCTCGCTTGCGACCGGAGAGGGATTCGTTGACTTCTTCGGCCAGTTCAAAAGCAGAGCTACCTGTAGCGACTAGTCGGATATCTTTCATCTTGTCAGTCACGAGTTTAAGGACATTGCCGATATCGTCTATCTTTTGAGCCTCGTCAATGACCACAGTAGTGGCTTTGCCAAAGATAGCGCGGAGACGGGTTGAGGTAGCGTCTTTGAGGATGGCGCGGACATCAGCCTCATCTCCATCCAGGAACAGGACATTTCCCTCTCCAGAGAAGAGTGCCTCAGTGAGGGTGGATTTCCCTACCTGACGAGCCCCCATGATGGTGACGGCCTTCTTGCCGGCAAGGGCCTTACGGATATTCTCTTCAATGCTCCTATGGATCATAATATGCTTCTTTTTATGCGAACATAGAGAATTATGGATAATATTCCAAGAATATTATAAAATTCTCGGAATTAAATCCAAGAAAAATATAAAATTCACGGAAAACTATAGCAGCCCGTTGAACTTCGTCATCCAAAAGGTCGGGTAGGGTGGACCTGTTCCGGGGCTATAATCCTATGCCGATATGGAAACCCACCGTGTTCGTAGAATACGTCGGTCCAAGGAACAGGTGGAGGTTTTTCCAGAAGCGGATGCGGATGCCCGGCTGCAGTGAGGCGGCAAACATGACTTCACCTTCCCTGTAGCCAATCGTTTCCGTTGTTTCTCCGGTATCAGGGTTGCGGGGGTACCCGCCCTCGATCCTGTAGATATACCCCGCGCCGACCGCGGTGTCCAGATAGAAGGCGACAATGTCTTTCTTGTTGAGATGGAAGTATCTTCGCATGAAGAGACCGCCGGAAAGGGAATAGACATTGGCAGGAGCGGCATCGATGAAGGTACTCCCCGGCCAGACCATCAATCCGAACGTCCGCTTCCCGTCAATTCTGACTCCTCCTGTAAAAGCGTATCCCCCCGTGATGAATCCTGTATATTCCCGGGCGGTAAACTCCGGTTTCCAGTTCTTCCTGCCTTCCTGGGAAAAAGCTTGTTTCATTTCTTCCGTCAATGAGGGTATGATGCCCTCATCCGCAACCTGAGCCTTTATCGATGTGCAGCAGACCGACAACAGGACGAGTATCAGTAGATTCCGTTTCATGGAAAAAGTGTTTTTGGGGAAGCGAGGCCCAGCCTGTCGCTTCATAGAATATAATCCCACGGCAGGAGATATCTTGCATGGGCATAATCGGAAACTGCTTCCGGAAATCCGTCTGGATCTTTCCGGAAGCAGTTCCAATGGACTTATGAAGGGCCCGCAAAGGGATCAGTACCTGTTCAGGGGACGTCCCGCAGTCATGTTGTGGACCTTGTGGCGGACGGTGTCAAGGACTTTCTGGTATTCCTCCTTGCCTTCCTCGGTCTCGCCGTTCACTACCGCCGCGTACTTGTCGACGGCGCAGAGGACGGTGTCGATGAGTTCAACGATGTCGACCATGTCCTTGTCGACAAAGCCCCTTGAAGTGATGGCGGGAGTTCCGATCCTGAGGCCGGAAGTCTTGAAAGGAGTGCGGGAATCGAAGGGAACCATGTTCTTGTTGACGGTGATGTCGGCCTTCTCAAGTTCCTTCTCGGCCATCCTTCCGGTAACTTCGGGGAATTTGGTACGGAGGTCGATCAGCATCAGGTGGTTGTCGGTGCCTCCCGAAACGATCTTGTAGCCCTTTGACATGAAGGTCTTGGCCATGGTCTGGGCGTTTGAGAGCACCTGCTTCTGGTATTCGACGAATTCAGGCTGCATCGCTTCGTAGAAGGCTACCGCCTTTGCGGCGATGACATGCTCCAGAGGACCTCCCTGGACGCCGGGGAACACGCTCGAATTGATGATCTCGCTCATCTTCTTGACTGCGCCCTTCTTGGTGGTGAGCCCCCAGGGGTTGTCGAAATCCTTTCCGATGAGGATGATGCCTCCCCTTGGACCGCGGAGGGTCTTGTGGGTGGTGGATGTGACTATATGGGCGTACTTGACAGGGTTTTCGAGAAGGCCGGCGGCGATGAGGCCGGCGGTGTGGGCCATGTCGATCCAGAGTATCGCTCCCACTTCGTCGGCTATCTTGCGCATCCTGGCATAGTCCCATTCACGGGAGTAGGCGGAGGCTCCGCCTATTATGAGTTTGGGCTTGCACTCGAGTGCGGTGGCCTCCATCTTGTCGTAGTCGATGGTGCCTGTCTCTTCATTGAGCCCGTAGGCGACCGCATGGTACAGGATGCCGGAGGCGTTCACGGGAGAGCCGTGGGTGAGGTGACCGCCCTGGGACAGGTCGAGTCCCATGAATGTGTCTCCCGGCTTCAGGCAGGCCATGATGACCGCCATGTTGGCCTGGGCGCCGGAGTGCGGCTGCACGTTCGCATATTCGGCGCCGTAGATCTTGCAGAGCCTGTCGATGGCGATCTGCTCGATCTGGTCTACGATCTGGCATCCGCCGTAGTACCGTTTCCCGGGATAACCTTCCGCGTACTTGTTGGTGCATATGGAACCCATCGCCTCCAGTACATTGTCGCTTACGTAGTTCTCGGATGCGATAAGCTCAAGTCCGGAAGACTGCCTTTCTTTTTCGTTTCTTATCAGGTCGAAAACCTGAAGGTCCTGTTTCATGTCTTAGGAATGTAATTGTTCGTGGTTACTGTCGTTCATGGGGCTCGCCCATACAAGTCGCAAAGATAACATTAAAAACGCAATTTTACTATCTTTGCAACCATAAAAGACCGAAGTGATGAAAGACCGCAAGCTTCTCGGCATCGAGCTTCACAGGATTGCTCCGCAGGAATACCGCAGCCTTCCCGGATCCGGGGTAGCGGTGGTGCTGGACAACATACGCAGCGCCCACAACGTGGGTTCGGTGTTCAGGACCTGCGATTCTTTCAAGGCGGACAGGCTTGTCCTTTGCGGAATATGCGCGGTCCCGCCCTCCGCCGAGATACACAAGTCCGCGCTCGGAGCGGAGGACAGCGTACCGTGGGAATATTCGAAGGACACCCTGGCCGCGCTGGAAGGGCTGCGCGCGGAAGGCTATGAGATAGTCAGCGTCGAGCAGACCGTGAATTCCGTCAGCCTGGAGTCATTCAGGCCCGGGGCCGGGAAATATGCCCTTGTCCTTGGCAACGAGGTCGACGGGGTCGCCCAGGAGGTCGTGGACGCGTCCGATTTTTCCCTGGAGATCCCCCAGTTCGGCACCAAGCACTCCCTCAACGTGTCCGTGGCTGCAGGAGTCGTGCTGTGGCACCTGACCTGCTGCCGGCTCAATTCTCCAGCCAAGTAAGGAATTCTTCCGCCCTGGAGCGGCTGACCACCATGTCCGGGGCGTTCCCGAAGGTCCGCGGCACCGTCGTGGCCGGAGTGATCCGGAGGCGCCCTCCCGGCAGTTTGGTGACGCTCCTCACTTCGTCCTTGGCGAAAACACAGCTCCTGGATATCCTGAAGAACCTTTCCGGGTCCAGTCCCTCGGTAATAAGGTCCAGGGAACCGTCTATTATGTAGACTGCTCCGTCCCTTGTCACGACGTGGTTGTTCTTGTCTTCCGAATAAAAGAAGGCGATGTCGTCCCCCTTGACCGGTACTATCCTGTCGTTGAAGTGTACGAGGAAACGTTCCTTGTAGGCTGATGATTCCTTCCTTTTCACCAGTTCGTCAAGAAGCCTGCCGGCATCGATCGTGCGGACGCTCCGGCGGCATCTTTCCACGGCCCTCCTGAGGGGGGCGGCGTCGATCGGCTTCATGAGGTAGTCTATGCTTCCGGCTTCGAAGGCCTTCACGGCGTAGTTGTCGTAGGCGGTGGTCATGACTACGTTGGCCTTTACGTCGACTTTCCGGAAAATCTCGAAGCAGTCTCCGTCGGAAAGCTCCACGTCCATGAATATCAGGTCGGCGCCGTCAGGGTTCCCCGAGAGCCATTCTACGGATTCCTTGACGGAACCGCATTCGCCGATTATCTCCATGTCGGGAAAGTTGGCGGCCAGTAACCTTTCCAGGTTCCTTCTGGCCATCATTTCATCTTCAATGATCAGGACTTTCATAGCAGTGGAAGTTTGACAGTGTAGGTGGTACCGGTCTTGTGGATCGCGACCTCTTTCCCTGAACGTCCCCCGTACTGCCGCTTTATGTAGCTGAGTCCCATTCCGGTGGATTGTGACGGGGTGAGCCGTGGATTGAGGTTGTTGCTTACGGTGACGTATTCTCCGTCGGAAGAGATCCTGACGCACAGGGGAGCGCCCGGCTGGATGGAATTGTGCTTGGTGGCGTTCTCGATGAGGAGCTGCACGGAGCAGGGGACCACGTGCCTGCCGAGGTCTTCATCGCGGATGTCCGCCTCTACCGAGAATCCGTCCTGGAACCGCACTTTGAGAAGGTCGGTGTACATACCGACGTAGGTCATCTCGTCGTGGAGCGGGACTGTGGCCGCATCTTCATTCTTGAGCATGTAGCGGTAGATGCCGGAAAGCTTGTGGATGTAGGTGCTCGCCTCGTCGGGCTTCCCGTCGAGCACGAGGGCGTCAAGGATGTTCAGGGAGTTGAAGAGGAAGTGCGGGTTGAGCTGCTGCTTGAGGTTGAGGTACTGGAACTTGGCCAGGTCGGCGCGGTCCTTTTCCCTGTCCGCGTTGCGGCGCGCGTCGATCGCATATTCGACCATGTAGATGATTGAATATATCAGGGCCTCGGCGATCAGAGCGACGGAGGACAGCTCCAGGAACCGCTCCCACGAGAATGGATTGCCGCTCCCCGAAGTCAATTCCACGATGAGGGCTGAGAGCGCCGAAATGGCCAGCACGAACGTGCCCATGCCAAGGACAGTGATGCGGCGGGTGCCTTCGGCGTTCACGCGCTTTGCGTGTTCCATGAACAGGATGGTAAGTCCCGTGAGGCTCAGCAGCATTATGGGATTGCCCATGTAGGCGGACACGGCTTCGAGGAAGGAGCCTTCTCCGAAGAGGCTGGAGGAGAAAAGGCTCATGACGATCCTGATTCCGAGGATTACCGCAACCGCGGCCATCAGCCATGATAGGCCGGTACGGTCAACCTGCTTCCTTACGGCGAAGCGGTTCATGAAGACAACGAGCCCCCAGCCCATCAGTTCGGTGGTCAGGAAGGTCGCTATGGCAGGAGAAGCAAGCGGATGGTCCATTGCCAGGCGCACCAGGGCGGCGATTCCGGTGCCTAGGGCATACCCCAGGATGTTGGCGATGATCAGGACGATGGAGGAGAACTCCACGCTCTGCCCGTACCTGATGCACAGGAAGGTGGTCAGGATTACGGTAAGCGTGGTGAGCATCAGTTCGTCCCCTATGCCTGCCATGCGGCACGCGATCGCAGTGGCCGCGTGGAGGAGGGCGAAGCCGTGGATGATCGTCGATGTGGGTACACGTGCCATTCTTTAATGCAACATTGCAAGTTACGAAAAAACTTTCACCGTTCGTCATTCTTTTCTTGCATTTCATCGTCTTTTCCTAACAATTCGTCTCCGGGTATAATAATTATAAGTATTAAAACTTATACCTTTGCCCGGATTAATGACACTGAAATGGCAAACTCCTATTTGCAAAACAAGGACAGGCTGTCCTTCTCCCAGATGTGGAACCTGAGTTTCGGGTTCTTCGGAGTCCAGATCGCCTATGCGCTCCAGAGCGCCAACATAAGCCGCATCTTCGCGACCCTGGGGGCTGATCCCCACCAGCTGAGCTTCTTCTGGATACTCCCTCCGCTGATGGGCATGATAGTCCAGCCGCTTATCGGCAAATATTCGGACCGTACCTGGAACAGGATGGGCAGGCGCAAGCCGTACCTGCTCTTCGGAGCCCTCGTGGCCGTCCTCGTCATGGCCTTCCTCCCGAATGCGGGCAGCCTGAACTTCTCCACCAGGCTGCTGCTCGGGCTCAACGGAGCCATGTGGTTCGGGCTTTTCTCCCTGATATTCCTGGATACTTCGATCAATGTCGCCATGCAGCCCTTCAAGATGATGGTGGGCGACATGGTAGGGGAGAACCAGAAGGCGAAGGCCTACTCGATACAGTCCCTCCTGTGCAATGCCGGAAGCCTGGTCGGCTACCTGCTGCCGATATTCCTTACGTGGATCGGCATAGCCAACACCGCCCCTCAGGGGCAGGTCCCCGCTTCTGTCATCTGGAGTTTCTATCTCGGCGCAGCCATCCTCATCCTGTGCGTGATGTACACCTTCTTGTCCGTCAAGGAGATGGATCCCGCTGAATATGCGCAGTTCCACGGCATCTCCCACTCCGGGGAGGAGGAAGGCTCCAGGAAGCCCGGCCTCCTGCACCTGCTGCTGCACGCCCCCTCCACTTTCTGGACGGTCGGCCTGGTCCAGTTCTTCTGCTGGGCCGCCTTCATGTACATGTGGACATATTCCAACGGGGCGATCGCCAGCAATTGCTGGGGAACCACTGACACGGCTTCGCCCGGCTACCAGGCCGCCGGCAACTGGGTAGGAGTCGTGTTCGCCGTACAGGCAGTCGGCTCCATCCTCTGGGCTATCGTCATCCCCCGCTTCAAGTCCCTGAGGCTCGCCTACGTCGTCAGCCTCATCATAGGCGCCGCCGGGTTCATCTCCATAGCCTTCATCCACGACCAGTACCTCCTCTTCGTGTCGTATTTCCTGATCGGGGCAGCCTGGGCCGCCATGCTGGCGCTTCCGTTCACCCTGCTGACCAATTCTCTCACCGGGGAGAACATGGGGAGTTACCTTGGACTTTTCAACTGCACCATCTGCCTGCCGCAGATCATTGCAGCGGCGCTGGGAGGCATGGTCCTCAAATGCGTCGGCGGAGTGCAGGCCAACATGCTTGTCGTAGCCGGGGTACTCCTCCTCCTGGGAGCGGCCAGCGTCGCGCTTGTCGGAGAGAAAAAGCATACTGTTGACTAACTACACCATATGAATATATTTACTACTCAAAATTTCCAAATGAAAAGGATTATAGCTGCTGTGGCGGCCATGCTTATCGGCCTGGCCGGCACAACCGTATCCGCTCGAGCGGATATCAGGTGAAAGGAGTTGTAGTCGACGCAGCCGGTCCGGTGATCGGTGCCACGGTAATGGAGCAGGGCACCAGCAACGGAACCACCACCGGCATTGACGGAGACTACGTCCTTAATGTTTCCGGACCTGATGCGACTGTCGTTTTCAGCTGCATCGGTTACGCGACACAGACCTTCAAGGCTTCCGCAGTACCTGCGAGGCTGACGATCACCGAGGACACCCAGTTCCTCGACGACGTCGTCGTCATCGGTTACGGTACCGTGAAGAAGACCGACCTTACCGGTTCGGTCTCTACCGTGAAGGCTGATGAGATCAACAAGGGTGTCATCACCACCCCCGCCGACCTCCTCAGGGGCAAGACCGCAGGCGTGGTCGTCACCTCAGGAGACGGTATGCCTGGTTCAGGCGCTACCATCCGTATCCGCGGCGGCGCTTCCATCAATGCTTCAAACGACCCTCTCATCGTCATCGACGGACTTCCTGTCTCGAATGACGGCCTCGGCGGACTTGCAGACCCCCTGTCCTCCATCAATCCCGAGGACATCGAGAGTTTCTCCGTCCTCAAGGATGCTTCCGCGACCGCAATCTATGGTTCGCGGGCTTCCAACGGTGTCATCGTGATCACCACCAAGAAGGGTTCGAAGACTGCAGGCAAGGTTCCTCACGTGGCCGTGGATTTCACCACTTCCGTGAATACCATCGCCAAGTACAACAAGCTACTTGACGCCGATGGTCTCCGCAGCCTTATCCGCCAGCATTTCGGCGAGAACTCAGCCGCAGAGGCCGCACTCGGTTCCGCGAACACCGACTGGCAGAAGGAGATTTACCAGACCTCCCGGACCTATGACGGCAACATCAGTGTCAACGGCCGTATCGCCGAGTTCCTCCCTTACCGCGTCTCGGGCGGTTACACCAGCCAGAACGGTACCCTCAAGGGTTCCAAGATGGACAGGGCTACCCTTGCCGTCAACCTGGCGCCTTCCTTCTTTGACAACCATCTGACAGTCAATGCGAACGGGAAGGGCACCTATGCATATAACGTCTATGCCAACCAGGCCGCCATCGGCTGTGCCAACCAGTTCGATCCCACCAAGCCCGTCTATGACCCCAGCGGTCTCAACGGCTACACCACCTGGTTCGACGCTGCCGGCAACCTCAACTCGATGGCGACGATGAATCCCGTGGGAGTCCTTGCTTCCACACGTGATTTCGCCGACACTTACAGGTTCCTCGGCAACACCCAGTTCGACTACAAGGTCCACGGTTTCGAAGACCTTAGGCTCAACCTCAACCTGGGTCTTGACTGGGCTTATTCAGACTGCTTCACCGAGATCGGAAAGGGCACGGAAGTCTCGTTCCACGACAAGACCGAGTCCGGCGGAGGATCCCACAAGGATTACGACTACACCCGCCGCAACACCACCCTCGAGTTCTATGCCGACTATAACAAGACTTTCGCCGAGAAGCACAATGTCGACGTTATGGGCGGTTATTCCTGGCAGCATTTCTGGTACAACGACCACACTTTGAAGTACAGGATCGCCGACAATTTCGAGATGGCCAATTCAGAGGGGAAGGGTGAACTCTACCTCATTTCCTTCTTCGGCCGTGCGAACTACGGGTTTGCCGACAGGTACCTCATCACTGCAACCCTCCGTGCTGACGGAACCTCCCGCTTCCAGAACCACAAATGGGGTATCTTCCCCTCTGTGGCTTTCGCCTGGAATGTGAAGAACGAGTCCTTCCTGAAGAACGTGAAGGACCTTTCCACCCTCAAGTTCCGCCTGAGCTGGGGCGAGACCGGACAGCAGGCTATCGGCGGCTACTACGGTACCTTCGCCAAGTTCCTCACCATCAACACTCCCGGCTCATACTATTTCGTCAACGGCGACAATTATGTCGCACCTATAGTAGCGACGGAGTACAGCGCCGACCTGAAATGGGAGACGACCACTACCTATAACGCCGGTTTCGACCTCGGTCTGTGGAATGACAGGCTCAGGCTCAGCACCGACGTCTATCAGAGGGATACCCGCGACATCCTCAACAATATCCCTGTTCCCGGACTGTCCAACCTGTCCAACTACCTAGACACCAACATCGGTACGATGACCAACAAGGGTTACGAGATCGACCTTACAGGTGTCCTGGTGGAGACCAAGGATATGAGCTGGACCGCCGGGGTCAATATGGCGTACAACAATAACAAGGTGACAAAGCTCACGGCTTCCGACGAGAATGCGACGGGAATCGAGAAGGGTGAAGTCGACGGCGGTATCACCAACAAGGTCCAGTTGATCCAGGTCGGTTACCCGATGCTTTCCTACTATATGTACCAGCAGGTCTATGACTCCGAGGGCAATCCCATCAACGGAGTCTATGTGGACCGCAACAACGACGGTCAGATCACGCCCGATGACAAGTACATCACCAGGAAGCCGGACCCCGACTATACCTTCGGATTCAACACGAACTTCTCTTGGAAGAACTGGACCGCAGCCCTTTCCGGCCACGCATCCATCGGCAACTGGGTCTACAACAACGTCGCTTCCAACACCGAGATGCTGGCTGACCTCTGGACCAACAGTTTCGTCAGCAACAGGCTTGTCTCCGCGACCAAGTCGATGTTCACCCAGGCACAGTACGTCTCCGACTACTATCTCGAGGACGGCTCGTTCCTGAAGCTGGACAACTTCACCATCGGCTACACCTTCCCGAAGCTGTTCAGCCTGAACGCCGACAGAAGCGCCTCTCTCAATATCTTCGGTACCGTGCAGAACATCTGTACCTTCACCAAATACTCCGGCATCGATCCTGAAATCTTCAACGGACTCGACAAGACTGTCTACCCTCGTCCGAGAACTTTCGTGATGGGCCTCAAGTTTAACTTCTAATATGGGCTGGAACATGAAAAAGATATATTGCATTTTCGGAATCATAGCTGCCTCTGCAGTTTTAGGTTCCTGCGTGGGTGACCTTGATGTGACTCCCATCGACCCCAGCACCGACACCGCTGAAAGAGTCCTTATTAGCCAGCAGGCGATGGATGCTTACATCTCCGGTGTCTATCTCGGTTTCGCCACTTCCGGTTATTACGGCCCCAACGGCGGCCCTTCGATCTCCGGTCTTGACGGTGGCGCATCCCAGTACATCCGTGGTCTGTACCACCACAGCGAGCTCACTACCGACGAGAGCGTCTGCGGTTGGAACGACCAGACTATCAAGAACTTCCACTATATGAACTGGTCGGTTGACGACTCCTTCATCTACGCTTTCTACTCGCGTATCCTGATGCAGATCAGCTCTGCCAACGAGTTTATCAGGGAAGCGAATAAATTCACCGGTTTCGATACCGACCGCTATGTCGACGAGGCCCGTGTCCTCCGTGCCATCGCCTATTTCCACGGGCTGGACAATTTCGGCAAGATGCCTTTCGCGGACGAGACCAGCCAGGTCGGACTCACTCCCCGGGAAATCTCCAGGGCAGACCTTTTCGATTATATCGAGTCTGAACTCAAGGACGTGATCGCCGCCGGGAAGCTTCCTGACAAGAATTCGGTCGTTTACGGCCACGTCAGCGCAGGTGCGGCCAAGTTCCTCCTCGCCAAGCTCTATCTCGGAGCCGGGGTTTACACTGGAACTCCCCGCTGGGACGACTGTGCAAATGTGCTTAAGGACCTTATGGACGACGGCTACAGCCTGCACACCACTCCCAACGGCAGCATCTACACTCCCTATCAGGATCTCTTCCTTGCCGATAACGACAAGTGCACCGACGAGATCATCTTCGCCGTCGAGCAGGACGGTCTGTTCACCCAGAGCTACGGGGTGACCAACTACCTGATCTTCGCTTCCACGGGCGGAACGATGAATGTCAATCATCTGGGCATCTCCTCCGGATGGGGCGGTCTCCGCACCACTCCCGAGTTCGCCGACAAGTTCTCCGCGGGAGACATCCGTAACCTTCTCTATGACACCGCCAAGTCCACCGCTGATGTCGAGGCCATGCCTGAGACACCGGAGGAGAGGGGCGACTCACCTGAGGCGATCAAGAAGATGAAGGAAGACGGCTCGTACAAGCAGGCTTGCGAGGACCTCGTAAAAGCCAAGAAGGCTGCCCGCAAGGACAACATCCAGGAGAAGAGCATCGAGGATGTCGGCAACTTCAAGTACGGCTACGGCTTCCAGAAGTTCCGCAACGTCACCAGTGCCGGCGAGATCCCCAACATGGTCTATGACAAGGAGAATGACACTTGGAGCAATCCCAGCTTCGTCAACACCGACTTCCCGATGATGCGTTATGCCGACGTCCTCCTGATGGCGGCCGAGTGCCAGGCGCGCGGCGCCTCCATCGACGGACTCGGCGCTTTCAACCAGGTTCGTGCAAGGGCGGGTCTCTCACCTGTCTCTTCGCTGAGCCTCGATGAAATCCTCGACGAGCGCGGCCGTGAACTTTATCAGGAATGCTGGCGCCGCAGCGACCTCATCCGCTTCGGCAAGTTCACATCCGGTTACAACTGGCAGTGGAAAGGTTCGACCAAGGACGGAAGCGACGTTGATGCCTACAGGGCTCTGTTCCCGATCCCTGCCAGCGAGCTTCAGGCAAACACCAACCTCGGTCAGAATGACGGCTATTAACAGAATACGACAATGAAAAAGATATTATCAATATTCTCTGCGGGCCTGCTCGCGTTGCTGGCTTTCTCCTGCGTAACCGAGGAGTATGCCACCTTCGACGAGTCGATGGCCACGGCTCCCGTCCTCGGGAGCTATGAGCTCGGCGAGAAAGCTCTCAATGCTACCTACACTCCCGGGACCTTCGACATGGGCTTCAATCAGAACATGCCCGTGAACCATTCCCTTATACTCGCTTCGGTGAATGGCCGGACCGTGAACAAGGCCCTGAACGCATCCTTCAGGGATGGTGAGATCACCCTCTCGATAACCAACTTGGCCAAGTCCCTCATAGCTCTCGGCTACCAGGAAGGCGAGACCGTATCCCTCGACATGTTTATCCGCGCCTCGCTCCAGGCTCCCAACCAGGACAATGGCCGCAACGGCCATGTCGATTCCCAGGGCCACATAATGATCGACGGCTTCGAGGTGTTCGTGCCTGTCGTCCAGGGCAACCCTTGGGAGGCATTCACGGAGAAGAGCGAATGGAGCCTGATCGGTTCCATAGCCAGTACCGGTAATGGCTGGAACAAGGACGAGGTCGCCTACAAGGAGCCTGACGGCAAGCGTCACGTCGTCAAGAACATCAAGCTCACTCCCGACGACCAGTTCAAGTTCCGCAAGGACGGTGGATGGGACATCAACAGGGGAGCTCCCGGTGAAGACGAGCCCTACAGGATGAACGCCGGCGACGAGGTCGAGGCTACCCAGAATGGTAAGAACCTCGGTGTCAATGTCGAAGGCAGCTACGACATCCTTTACGATGAGGATGCCGAGACCATCACCATCTCCGAAGCATTTCAGACATATCCCGGCTTCGACCAGAAGAGCAACTGGAGCGTCATCGGCTCCATAGCAAGCGTTTCCGGAATGGACTGGAACAAGGATATCTCTATGATTACCGACGGCGAGTGGCACGTCTGCGAAGGCGTGGTCCTCACTACCGCCGACCAGTTCAAGTTCCGTATGGACCAGGGTTGGGACACGAATCTCGGAGCTCCCGGAGACACTGAGCCGTTCGTCGTCTCGCTGGATGAAGAGCAGTCCGCTGTTGCAAACGGAAAGAATCTCTCCGTTCCTGCCGATGGTACCTACGACCTCCTCTGCAATCCTACTGCAGGACTCTACAAGGTAGTCGTCTCGCTTGGCGGCCATAGCCCTCTGGTGGGTGATGAAGGCGGCGAAGACGAACCCGATGAGCCCGTTGCCGTGACCGGATGGAACATCATCGGACTGAACGGCGACTGGGATAATGACATCCTCGCTACTGAGAAGGACGGTGTCTGGACTGCCTATATCACCGCAGCTGAGCCTACCGAATTCAAGTGGCGCAAGGATGGTGACTGGGCCGAGAACTACGGCGGAACCCTCGTCAATCTCGGTGAACCGTTCGAGGCGGTCGCAGGAGGAGGCAACATCCAGGTCCCCGCAGGCTTCTTCAAGGTTGTCCTTAACACCAACGATCTCACTATCACCGTTTCCGAAGGCGATGTCTGGTCTCTCATCGGAGACTTCAACAGCTGGGGAGGCGATGTGGATATGGTCCTCACCGACGGCAAGTGGGTGAGCCCCGAGACCGCCATCACTGCAGGAGGCTTCAAGATCCGCCACAACCACGACTGGGCGGAAAACTTCGGCGGAACCCTTTCCGCACTTGGAGAGCCGTTCGAGGCTGTCGCAGGCGGTGACAACATCAGCATCGAAGCCGACGGTACATACGTCGTGACTTATGATCCTTCCGCCGGAACCATCACCGTCGTGAACGCCAAGAAGACCTGGGGCCTGATCGGCGTCAACGACGACTGGAGCAACGACGTGGCGATGACCGAAGTTATGCCCGGCATCTGGGTAAGCGACGAGGTCACCGTGGAGAAGGGCGGCTGGAAGGTCCGCTTCGACAAGGGCTGGGACGTCAACCGCGGAGGTGCGACTCCGTCCAAGCAGGGCGAATTCGTGAAGGCTGTCCCCGGAGGCGACAACATCGGTCTCCTCGGAACCTTCAAGGTCGTTTACAACGCCAACAATGAGACCATCGGAACCCTCCAGTGGGGTCTGGTCGGCTCGATTGCCAGCATCCCCGGATTCAACTGGAACGCCGACGTTCCGATGAACCTCGGAGCCGACGGCAAGTGGTATTCGATACCTGTCGCCCTCACGACGACCGATGAGTTCAAGATCCGCGAGAATGCGGGTTGGGACAACAACCGTGGCGGTGAATGCGTCGAGGCGAACGCCGAGTTCGCAGTCACCGTCGGCGGAAGCAACATCAAGGCTCCTGCGGACGGTACCTATATGGTCATCTATGACCCGGCGAACGAGACGATTACCCTCAGCAACCTGTTCTGGGGCATTATCGGCGGCTTCAACGACTGGGGCGGAGACGTCTTCATGATGTACGACGGCGCAGGCAAGTGGGTCGCCTACAACCAGAACATCTCCGGCGAGTGGAAACTCCGCCAGGGATGCGGCTGGGATGTGAACAGGGGCGGTACCTACACCTCCGGGGCTGCATTCGCAGCCGAGGCCGGCGGCTCCAACATCACGGTTTCCGACAAGGAGACATTCAGTATCATCTACGATTCCGCTGCTGAAACCATCACAGTCGAGTAATACGTAGCTTTTTTCGGGCCGGAGTCCCTGACCGGACTCCGGCTTGCCAATTAGATTTGATTATGACCATGGACAGGAAATCGCTTTCAAGGATTGCCGCTGCCTTTGCCGCAATGATGCTGGTGCTCTCATGTGGCGGGAAAGAAGAAAAGAAGACGGAACAGGACACGCTCACGGTGTCTCCTGCCTCTCTTGAATTCACTTCCGAGGACGTTTCGAACAAGTTGTTCAACATCACCACGAAGTCTTCCTGGACGGCTTCCGCCTCTGCGGACTGGATCCGTCTCGGCTCCGTTTCCGGCACAGGGAATGCTTCTGTAGCGGTCACGGTGGCCCTGAACCCCGGGGACGACCGCCAGGGAACGGTTTCCGTCGCCGGGGCCCAGACGGCTACCGTCACTATTGTCCAGACAGGCAACCATATAGAGGCCGTCGTGGCTCCCGAGATCTCTTTCGACGGGGTGAAGAGGGCAGGGACTACCTACCAGCTGCTGGTCTATTCTTTCGCTGACAGCGACGGCGACGGGACAGGTGATTTCAACGGAATCACGTCCAAGCTTGACTATCTCGACGGCATGGGCGTAAGCGCCTTGTGGTTAAGCCCGATCCATCCTGCGATGTCCTATCACGGCTACGACGTCACCGACTATACCAAGGTCAATCCCGACTACGGGACGGAGGCCGATTTCCGGAACCTCCTGGACAAGGCCTCCGAAAAGGGAATCGACATCTACCTTGATTATGTGCTGAACCATGCCGGAAAGGACCATCCATGGTTCCAGAGTGCGAAGTCTTCCGCCGACAGCGAGTACCGCGACTACTTCATATTCTCGGAAAACCCTTCGGCCGACATCGATGCCGGCAGGATCGCAATGATCCCCAAGGGCGGCTATGATTCCGGCCAGTGGTTCTCATGCGTAAGCGGCTCCGCGACTTCGGCAAAGATCAAGTTCACACTTACCCTTGACTCTTCCGGAAAGCCCAGGACCCTTAAGGCCGAGCAGGTCGACAATGTCACGAACACCGGTACCCCTGGCGCGGGGATATGGCTTTACTACGGGGACGGCAAGCTGGCCGAGTTCTACAAGAACAGTGCGACCGTCTGCACCCTTTCCCTTGACATAGCCAGTTCCTGGGGAGTCCTTGTTAGGACCAGCAAGACCCAGTGGGATTCGTACAAGTACGGCGCCCCCAGCGGCAGGAACCAGCTGGAATGGGGCAAGGACCTCACCCTTTCCAACACAGACAGCCAGGACATCCTCCTTCCCGGGATGAAATCCCTGATGTACCATTCGCATTTCTGGACCGACTGGTTTGCCGACTTCAACTACGGACCGGCGTCGACATGCGAGGATTCGCCGGCGTTCAAGGCGCTCGCCGAGTCTGCCGACAAATGGATCCGCATGGGAGTGAAGGGCCTGCGCCTGGACGCAGTGAAGCACATCTACTGGAATGAGAATTCCGACGAGAACCCGACCTTCCTTGACAAATGGTACAAACGGATCGACAAGACTTTCAAGGAAGCCGGGAACACCGGGGACATCTACATGGTGGGCGAGGTCTTCAGCGACGCACCCGCCACCTACAACTACTACAAGGGCCTTCCTTCGGTCTTCGAGTTCAGCTTCTGGTGGAAAGTCAGGGATGCCCTGAACTCCGGGTCTGCAAGCGGCCTGGTGAGCAACCTGGTGACCTGGAGGCAGCAGTACAAGGCCAGGAGGGCGGACGCTGTGCCGGCCCTGAAGCTTTCCAACCATGACGAGGACAGGGCTGCCAATGACCTTGGCAAGTCTGCGGCCAAGGAAAAGCAGGCTGCGGCGATGCTCCTGACCGCGGAAGGCAGGCCGTTCGTCTACCAGGGAGAGGAACTCGGCTACTGGGGAGCGAAGACCGGAAGCGGTGATGAATATGTAAGGACTCCGATGATGTGGACCAAGACCGGTCCGTATGCCTCCGCAAAGCTGGGAGGGAAGATAGACAAGTCGATGCTCACCGCCTCCATCTCCGTGGAAGCCCAGGCCGAGGACGGGAACTCCCTTCTCAACGTTTACCGCAGGTTCTCCATGCTCCGCAATTCATGCCCTGCCCTTGCCGAAGGTACGATGAGCCCCGCCTCGGTGCAGGGTTCCTCGATAGCAGCCTGGTACATGACTTCCACCGAGGGGCAGAAGGTCCTGGTGATCCACAACCTTGCATCTTCGTCCAAGACGGTTTCCGTGCAGGATGACATGTCAAAGCCGCTGGCTGTCCTGGGTGAAGTCTCGAGGAACGGGAACGACCTGATCCTCGGCGCCAACTCTTCCGCAGTGTTCCAGCTATGATTCCCCTCCGCCGGCTGGTCCCCCTGGTCCTTGCCTGTGCCTTCATCGTCGGATGCGGCACGGACAGGATCGATCCGGTAATGCCGGACGAAGGGACCGCCGGGCCGAAAGACCACGGGATATCCTGGCTATACGACGGCAGCACCATCCCGGAGATCCACATTGGAGTATCCTTGAAGGAGTGGAATTCCCTCCTGCAGGCGTATGATAGGGATCCGGCTACCAAACTCCACATCCACTGCGACGTGAGCGTAGTCAAGTTCCGGGACACGACCATAGTCACCGATGCCTCCCTCCGGCTGAGGGGGAACACATCCCGGCGCCGTCCCGAGGGAGGCGGAGGCAGCCTCCATTCTTCCAAAGGTACCGACTGGCATCACTGCCACTACGAAATCAATTTCCACAAGTGGCACAAGGATGCAGACCACAAGGTCCACGGGGCCGAGAAGGTTATCCTGAAATGGTACAAGGACGATCCCTCCTACGTGAGGGAGAATTTCTGCTACGACCTGTTCCGGAGGGCGGGGGTCTGGACCGCGGCCAATGCCGCCTACGCCAGGCTGTTCATAAAGGTGGAGGGCGATGCGCAGGAGACCTGCCTTGGAGTGTATGACATGATAGAGCCTGTCGCCGCCGATTTCCTGAAGGTACGCAAGGCCGAAGGACAATTCGGCAATGCGGACGGTTTCCTCTGGCGCTGCCGGTCAGGAGCGCGCCTCGGCGCTTCGGCAGCGAGCATCGGCCCCGACCTTGACGATGGTAAGGAATATGTCTACGAACTGAAGACGCGTACCGGGGAATTCGAGATTGCGAAGGCCCAGTTGCAGGACTTCCTGTCCAATTCCAACAATCTCGGGAACCAAAGATTCAAGGCATGGCTTTCTTCCCATTGCGACGTGCCGCTTCTGCTGAGGACCTATGCGGTGAACGTGGCAGTCGGGATGTGGGACGATTACTGGAACAACTGCAACAACTACTACATCTATTTCAACTCCACGGACACGAAGGACTACGGCTTCTTCTTCATACCGTATGACTATGACAACACCCTCGGGACTACCCTGGACTGCGGTGTCCAGACGGATGCAGCCTCCCAGGACCCTTTCAACTGGGGGGATTCCCGCAGGAATCCGCTCATCTGGAAGATACTCCAGGACGGCGAGTGGAGGGCCTTCTACACCGACTGCCTTCTCGACCTTGTCTCCGAAGGCGGCCTGATGTCGCCTGAAGCTGCCGGGGACCGGATAAGGTCATGGCAGAACAAGATACGTTACTTCGTTCCCAACGACACCCATGAGGATGAGAAGATAGAGGACCTTCCCGCTCCCTGGAGCAATCACCGGGAGTACAGGCTTCTGGAGGAAGGCCCGCACAATTATTTCACGGCAAAGAGAAACAGCATATTCAAATACTGCAAATGAAACGGACACTGGCACTCGCGGCGCTTGTCGCCGCCGCATTATCCTGCACGCAGAATGGCGTGAAGCAGCCCGTCACCGGAACTGAGTCCGGTTATGGCAATTCGGTTGTCTATGAACTCAATACCCGCCAGGCAACGAAAGAAGGCACCTTCGCCGCGGCGGAACGGAAACTCCCGATGCTCAAGGAGCTCGGCGTCGACGTCATCTGGCTGATGCCCATCTATCCCATCGGGGAAGAGGGGAGGAAGGGGACCCTCGGGTCCTATTACGCCATAAAGGACTACTGCAACACCAATCCCGAGTTCGGTACCCTCGAGGACTTCGACCATTTCCTGGAGTCGGCCCACGGGATGGGGTTCAAGGTGATCCTGGACTGGGTCGCGAACCACACCTCTCCCGACCATCCGTGGGTGGAAGGGAAGGATGCGGACTGGTACGTGCGTGATTCCGTCACCGGAAAGACCGTGGTCGAATATGACTGGACCGACATTGCAAAGCTCAACTATGGCAGCGCCGACATGCGCGTCGAGATGGAGAAGAGCATGAGGTTCTGGCTGGACCGCGGCGTTGACGGCTTCCGCTGCGACGTGGCTTTCCAGGTCCCCGGAGACTTCTGGGAAGGAGTGATCAGCCGGGCCCGCAAGGACTATCCCCGTCCGCTTTATTTCCTGGCAGAAGGCGAAGAGAAGTGGCTGCACGACGCAGGCTTCGACTGCACTTATGCATGGAAGCTCCATCATCTGCTGAACGACCTTGCGCAAGGGAAGGCCGACACCGACAGCCTCCTTCGGTACATCGAGTGGAACACTGCCGGATACGGCACCTCCTCAAGGCTGGCGTTTACCTCCAACCATGACGAGAATTCATGGAACGGGACCGAGTTCGAGCGGATGGGAGAAGCGTGGAAGGCTATGACGGTCCTCTGCTGGACCCTGCCCGCCACCCAGCCCCTCATCTACACCGGCCAGGAGGTAGGCTATGACCACCGTTTCCAATTCTTCGAAAAGGACCCCATGCCGGAGTGGAATTACAATGCCACTACAGACTTCTACGCCTATCTTTCCGCCCTGAAGCATTCACATCCTGCCCTGGACAGCGGCAACCCCGGTTTCGAAGTCGTCTCGAAGGACGATTCCATGCTCGTGTTCAAGAGGTTCTGCGAGGAGGACACCGTGACGGTGACCGTCGGGATGCGTGCACCGTGGAAATGGGAGATCGGGACCGCCGAGTCGAGGGTTTCCCATGTCGAGCCGCCATGCTGGTGGACAGGCATGAAGACCTCCCTCCAGCTCATGGTCCACGGGAAGGACATCGCTTCCTGGGATGTCAAGTTCGCTGGAGGCCCATCCGTCAAGGAGGTCCACAAGGCCCAGAGTCCCGACTATCTCTTCATCGACGTGGCAGTGGGGCCCGGAGTGAAGCCCGGGAAGTTCGACCTCGTGTTCACGAAGGACGGGATGAGTTTTACCCGTCCCTATGAGATACTTCCCCGCCAGGAAGGCTCCGCGGAGAGGACGAGTTTCACGACCTCTGATTTCATCTACCTGATTTGTCCCGACAGGTTCGCAAATGCCGATCCCGGCAACGACAACACTTCCGACACCAGGGAGAAGGCCGACCGCGGCGAGCCTTTCGGCCGCCACGGAGGCGACCTGCAGGGAATCATCGACCATCTCGACTATGTCGCGGACCTCGGGGCCACCGCCATCTGGTGCACCCCTCTCCTGCTTGACGACCAGGACCAGGAATCCTATCACGGCTATGCATGCGGCGACTATTACAGGATCGATCCCCGTTTCGGCAGCAACCGCCAGTTCAAGGAATATGTCGATTCATGCCATTCGAAGGGTATGAAGGTGATCATGGACATTGTCACCAACCATTGCGGGACAGCCCACTGGTGGATGGAGGACCTCCCGTTCGAGGACTGGATCCACCAGTTCCCCAGCTACACGGGTTCCGTCTTCGAGTTCTCGACCTTGATGGACCCCAATGCCTCCCCGCGTGACCGCAATCTCCAGGAAAGCGGATGGTTCGTGCCGAGCATGCCTGACATGAATCTCGACAACCCGTTCCTGCTCAAGTATTTCCAGCAGTGGGCGATATGGTGGATTGAATATTCGGGACTCGACGGCCTGCGCGTAGACACCTACCCTTACAACGAGAAGGAGCCGATGAGCCGCTGGTGCGCTGCGGTGAGGAACGAGTATCCTTCGATCAATATCGTGGGAGAATGCTGGGACACCAACTACGACCAGCTTGCCTACTGGCAGGGCGGCAATCCCAATCCGGACGGCTTCGACTCCAACCTCCCTTCAATAATGGACTTCCCGCTCCAGGCGGCCGTCAATGCCGCCCTCTGCGAGAACCAGGCTTCGTGGGACGGCGGTATGGTGCGGGTCTACAGGGCACTTTCGCACGACGCCACCTATCACGATGTCTCGAACATGATGATATTCCTTTCCAACCACGACCACTACCGCGTGGCTGACTCCTGGCATCAGGATCCAGGCAAGATGAAGATAGCCTACACCCTTCTGGCTACGGTCCGCGGGATTCCCCAGCTTTTCTACGGCGACGAGATGATGTTCGCCACCGGGAAGGATTACAAGAGCGACGGGGAACTCAGGATGGACTTCCCGGGAGGCTGGCGGGGAGACCCCGTAGACCTCTTCAGCGAGGAAGACCGCAAGGGCACGGACGCCGAACTTCACGACTATGCCCGTCGGTTGTTCCGGTGGAGGAAGGGCAAGGACGTTATCCACGACGGGAAGACCATGCATTTCCTCTCCAGGGACAACACCTATGCATTCTTCCGCTATGACGACGACGAAAAAGTCTTTGTCTTCATAAACAATTCCCTCGAGGAGAAGACCGTTCCCTGGTCTTCGTATTCCGGGATGAACGATTCCCTTTCCTCCGGTACGGATGTGCTGACAGGGGAGAGTGTGACCGTCTCCGACAGCACCGTGGTGCCGCCCGTATCTGCGCTGGTGGTCGAATACGACCTCCGTTGACGGACCGGAACCTATGACGGTAAAGGAAGGCGGCTGATAAGTGATTATCGGTTGCCTTCTTTTTTGTTGAGTTTTGCCGCCTGCCGCTCGCGAACTTGAAACAACAAAAAAGAGGATGACTGATAAGTCCATTGGACTTTGTGGTCATCCTTCTGGCGTCTTGAAGGGAGGGGAGATGCTACTTGGTCCTTCCGACAAGCTTCTGGGCGAATCTCCTCAGCATTTCGAACCGGATTCCGTCCACGGCCTTGGCCGCGCAGCCAAGCGCCTTTGACGTGTAGTCCATTATGGCAGCCTTGGCATCCGTGTCGACACCGAGGGCCTCATAGACCGCCTTGACGCTTGCGATCTTGGCTGCTTCATCTTCGCGGGTGGGGGCGGGAGCCGCCATCGCTTCCGCAAGCCTTGCCTTCGTGGCCGGATCCGCCTTCCCGAAGGCATGGACGGTGAGCCAGCTTTTCTTGGAGTTGACGATGTCGCCTCCGATGGGCTTCCCGAAGACTTTCTCGTCCCCGAAGGCATCGAGGTAGTCGTCTGCTATCTGGAAGGCGAGACCGAGGTTGAATCCGTAGTCGTAGAGGTTGTCGCAGTCCTCCCCGGGGGCACCGGCGATCAGTGCGCCCATCTTTGCGGCGCAGGCTATCAGCACGCCGGTCTTCAGCCCAATCATGCGGATGTATTCATCCATGGAGACTGTCTCCCTGCTTTCGAACTCCATGTCGTACTGCTGCCCTTCGCAGACCTGTGCGGCCGTGCGGGAGAAAAGTTCCATCAGGGGTGCCATGACTTCGCGCGGCCCCCTGGCTATGCGCGAGTAGCTGTCGATGCACATTACGTCTCCGGAAAGGATCGCCGTGTCGGGATTCCATTTCTTCCAGACCGTGTCCACTCCGCGGCGCAGAGGGGAGCGGTCCATGATGTCGTCGTGGATCAGGGTGAAGCTGTGGAACACTTCCAGCCCGGCGGCCGGCTCCAGTATCTCTGGAGTGAAACCGTCCTTGTAGAGTGAATATGCAGTGAGGCAGAGCCGGGGGCGCAGCCTCTTCCCCCCGATCTCTATCATGTACCTGAGAGGGTCGTAAAGGCCTTCCGGCTCCTGTGTGAATGATATCCCGCCAAACAGTGCCTTGACGGCGGCATCGATCTTCTGTTCCTTGGTCATTATAGTGTAACTGAATAATCTATCTGAATTTCCTGTCCTCCTCCAGCATCCCGAGGTAGGAGTTGTACCTTTCCTGTGAGATGGACCCTTCCTCGAGGGCCTGCTTGACGGCGCAGCCGGGTTCATGCGTGTGGGTGCAGGGAGTGAAACGGCATCCCTTGGAGACCCTCAGCATCTCCGGGAAGTACAGGGCGATCTCTTCCTTCTTCAGGGAGACCAGTCCGAATCCGCGGAGTCCCGGGGAATCGATCAGGAAGCCTCCGGAGGCGATGGGATACATCTCGTAGAGCGAGGTGGTATGCTTCCCCTGCAGGTGGGAAAGGGATATCTGGCCTATCTTCGGGTCCAGGGAAGGATCCAGCGACTTGATGAGGGAGGATTTGCCGACTCCGGATTCCCCGGAGAAGAGGCAGATGCGCCCGTCTTCGCGGCCGCCGATGCTTTCCCTGAGCTCCTCGATGCCTTCGCCCGTAAGCGCGGAAGTGGCTATCACCCGGTAGCCGGCTCCTTCGTAGATCCGCCTGAAGGATTCCATCTCTTCGGGGAAGTCCTTCCTGAATATGTCGGCCTTGTTGAGGATTATTGTCGCCGGAATCCCGTAGACTTCGCAAGTCAGAAGGATCCTGTCCAGGAAGGGGAGCTTGGTCTCGGGGAAGTACAGGGTGACCACTATGTAGGCCATGTCAAGGTTCGCCGCGATGACATGGGACTGCCTGGACAGGTTGGTGGAGCGGCGTATGAGGTGGTTCTTCCGGTCCATCACCTCCACTATGGTGGCGGGATGGGTTTCGGTCGGGGCGGCGGCATATTCATAAGTCACCTCGTCCCCTACGGCAACGGGATTGGTCGACTCGCTGCCGGTCAGCCTGACCCTGCCTTTGAGAACGGCCGGGAAAGGCTTCCACACAGGAAGTTCCGACAGCAGGAAATGGCTTCCGGCATTCTTGACGACTATTGCTTTCCCTCTCATCAAGGTGCAAAGTTAATGAATATTTCCGATGCCGCCTTCAACCGGAAGCAGGACGGCGCTGCGGTATTTGACGGTCTGGTAGACGGACCGGAAGACGAGGTGGGCATAGTATGCTGCGAAAAGCAGGTGCACGCCGGCGGCCCCTTCAGGGCGGAGCAGGGCGGACCCTGCAAGCCACACGGCCGCGAATGCGAAGACGCAGCCTATGTTCGAGTCCCTCATCTGCCTGGTGGCGGTGGCTCCGGTGTAGATTCCGTCCCATGTGAAGGCCGGGCATCCGAGAAGGGGAATGAATGCAAGCCATGGGATGAACTGCCTTGCCGATTCGAGCACCTCATGGTCGGTTGTCATCATCCGGAACATCGAAATCCCGAAGAAGGCGTAGACAAGGACGAACAGAAGCCCGATGCCCATGCTCCAGGCAAAGGTGTGCCTGACGGTATGGCGGACCATCGCCGTGTCCTGCATTCCGGTGAACTTCCCTGTGAGGGCCTCTCCTGCGAATGCGAAGCCGTCGGTGAAATAGGAGAACACCAGCATCAGTTTCATCATGATCGAGCAGGTGGCCAGCAGGACGTCTCCGAACCGCGCCGAGATGGCCGTGAATGCCAGATAGACGGCCATCAGGCACAGGGACCTGATGAAAAGGTCGGCGTTGACTTTGTAGAATCTCCTGAAGTTTTCCATGACCGATCCCTCCGGTTCCCCTTCCGCGGGTGCGGCCGCCATGACTTTGCCGAACCGGCGGAAGATCATCGTGCATGCGAACGCAAGCCCGCCGTACTGGGCCGCTACGGTTCCCCATGCGATGCCGATGTACCCGAGCCCGCTGAAGCCTGCCCCGGGCAGGCCTGATGCCAGGAAGATGCTCAGTATGATGTTCGTCCCGTTCACTACCAGGTCAGTGAGCATGGAGCTGACGGTGTCCTGCATCCCGATGAACCAGCCGCGGAGCACCATGAGCGAAAGGGTAGCCGGTGCGGCCCAGATCCTGAGACGGAAGTACCTGGTGGCCAGGTGCCTGACTTCTTCCGAACAGTTGACGAAGAAAAAGATCAGTTTCTCGAAAGGCCATTGTATGGCGATCAGCACGAGCGACAGGGCCAGGGCGGTCAGCAGGCTCCGGCGCAGGTTCGTCCGGCATCCGGCGATGTCGCCTCGCCCGAATGCCTGTGCGGTCAGGCCTCCGGTGCCGGCCCTCAGGAAGCCGAAGTTCCAGTAGAGCAGGTCGAACATCAGCGAACCGACGGAGATGCCACCGATCAAGGCGGCAGAACCGCCGTCAAGGTGTCCGGCGACGGCCATGTCCACCATCCCGACCAACGGGATCGTGATGTTAGCAAGAATGCTGGGGAGGGCGAGCCTCAGTATCTCCTTGTCAAGCGTCTTCACCCTTCTGCCGTTTCTTGAAATGCCTGCCTATGACGGGTAAGGAAGAAAGAGGGAAGTCCTTCTTGACTATGAGCGCACAGAAAGAGAGGATCAGCAGTATGTTCACGCCAAGTGACAGCGCGGAGGAAAGATGCCTGGACCCGGCGACCATCAGGGCGTACAGGGCCATGGCGGCCGCCACATAGACGGCTATGTCCTTGAGAGGGTAGGCTATCGGGTACTTCTTCTGCCCGACCAGGTAGGAAAGGACCATGGCCGTACCGTAGGCGCCGACGCCAGCCCAGGCGCATGCCATGTAGCTGTGCGAAGGGATGAAGATGATGTTGACGGCAAGCAGCACCAGGCAGCCGATCCCCGAGAAGACGGCCCCCCAGAGAGTCTGGTCGGTGAGCTTGTACCAGAAAGAGAGGTTGAAATAGATTCCCATCATGATTTCCGCGGCCATCACTATCGGGACCACCTTGAGGCCGACCCTGTAGCCGGACCCGATTATGTACTTGAGGATGTCCATGAATCCCACGACGCAGAGGAAGGCAAGGAGGGTGAAGATGATGAAGTACTTCATGGCCTTGGCATAGGTCTCCTTGCTGCCTTTCTCCCTGGCGTTTCCGAAAACGAACGGCTCGTAGGCATAGCGGAAGGCCTGGGTGATCATGGCCATGATCATCGCGATCTTGATGCAGGCCCCGTAGATCCCAAGCTGGGCCTCACAGTCCCCGCCCTTGTACACGAAGGGGAAGATTATCTGGGATGCGGTCTGGTTGAGGATGCCGATGATTCCCAGGACCAGTATGGGCCAGCTGTAGGACAGCATCCTCTTCATCAGGGCGGAGTCGAATCCGCCTTTTATGCCCTTGAGTTCCTGCACGAAGAACAGGGTCATGAACGAGGTGCAGAAGAGGTTGATGTAGAAGATCCAGCCGACGGAGATGCCGCCGTCATAGATGCCAAGCGGATTCAGTCCCAGTTTCGGCAGGATGACGAAGTAGGCCAGGTTCAGGGATATGTTGAGGAATATGAAGCCGAGCTTCAGAGCCGCGAACTTGATCGGACGTTTCTTGTACCTCAGGTACGCGTAGGGGATGCACTGGAAGGCGTCTATGGCGACGGTGGCGGCCATGGTCCAGATGTATTCCGGATGGTCGGCGTAGCCCATCGCGGAAGAGATGGGCCTGAGGAACAGCAGCACCAGGGCGACGAAGAGTGCGGAGGTCGAAAGTACGGAGATGAGGATCGTCGAATACACTTTCCCCGGGTCCTCCCCGCTCTTGTTCGCGTACCGGAAGAAGGTAGTCTCCATCCCGTAGGTCAGGATGACCAGGAGAAGGGCGGTGTACGCGTAAAGGTTCGTGACCACTCCGTAGCCTCCGCTGGAAGCATTGATCACATAGGTGTACAATGGGACCAGCAGGTAGTTGAGGAACCTGCCGATAATGCTGCTAAGGCCGTAGATCGCCGTGTCTTTCGCGAGTGACTTCAGGTTTGCCATCGGATCGCTGTCAGTTTTATGCGAAGATAGCAATTCTTTTCTATCTTTGCGAAGCGATATGAGCTTATATTCTTTCTACAGGATTTCAAAGCCTTCAGGGCGGAAGGTCCCTTCCGGGCAGGTCCAATCTGAGTACAAACGTCTCAGGAACAGGACCTTCTGGGGCGTGACCGGCGCCTATGCCCTCTACTATGTCTGCCGCATGGCGATGTCGGTAGTCAAGCAGCCACTGATCGACGACGGAATATTCACGGCGGGGGAGCTCGGAATCATCGGCTCGGCGTTCTACTTCGTCTACGCCTTTGGAAAGTTCATGAACGGTTTCGTGGCCGACTACTGCAACATCCGCCGTTTCATGGCCACGGGCCTGCTGGTCTCCACGGTGGTGAACCTCCTTATGGGGGTGACCGGGCTCATGCACGGCTGGTGGGGAATGTCCTCAGTCGTACTGCTCATCGTCTTCGCCGTGCTCTGGGGGATCAACGGTTTCTGCCAGTCCATGGGAGCCCCTCCCGGGGTGATCAGCCTTTCCCGTTGGTTCCCGCTCAACCGCAGGGGCACCTTCTACAGCATCCTCAGCGCAACTCCGTACCTCGGGAAATCCCTGTCCGTCTTCCTCCTCGGGATAGTCGTCGGAGCGATAGGGTGGGAATACGGTTTCATCTTGTCCGCGGTCGCCGGAGTCATCGGCTCCGCCGCCATAATCCTGTTTGTCTCTGACACTCCGGAAAGCTGCGGACTCCCTTCGGTCCAGGAGCTCTCAGGCGAGGAGACGCTCAAGACCGACTCCATGCCGACCAGGGAGCTCCAGAAAAAGGTCGTCAGGCATCCCGGAATCTGGATAATAGCCCTTTCAAGCGCCTTCGTCTACATCACCCAGCACGCTGTCAGCGAGTGGGGAGTGCTCTTCCTCCAGAAGGGCAAAGGCTACTCGCTCTCATCAGCCACCCAGATCATCGCCTTCTCCGAAATCTTCGGGATTGCCGGGACGGTCCTTGCCGGGTGGCTCTCTGACAGGGTCTTCAAGGGCAACCGGTTCATCCCCGTCATGATTTCGGGGATCGTCTGCCTGGCCAGCCTCGGCGCCTTCCTGCTTACAGGAGGAAGCTATGGCCTGAACATAGTGTGGGTAGCCGTCTTCAGCCTCTCCATTGGGGTGGTCTATTGTACGGTTGCGGGCTTGATGGCCCTGGACATTGTCCCGAGGAAGGCGACGGGAGCCGCCCTCGGGATGGTAGGACTGGCTAGCTACGGGGCTGCCGGATTGCAGAACCTCGTGAGCGGCTTCATGATAGGCGCCGGCGGTTATGATTTCAAACCGGTGTCGGTCTTCTGGCTGGTTTCATGCCTGCTTTCTTTCATGATACCGGTCCTTTCCTGGAAACTCCTGAAACAGAAATGATCCTGTTACCTTACTGAGTGGAAGTGAGGGCCGAAGCGTTCGAACGCGGCCCTTTCAAGACCTTCGCGGTCATCGGGATGGGCGATGGAAAGAAGCAGCCTGGCGCGTTCCTGGAGGGATTTCCCCCAAAGGTCCACGGCCCCATATTCAGTTACGATCCAGTGCACGTCGGCCCTTGGCGTGACAACTCCGGCCCCCAGCCTCAGGGTAGGGACTATTTTCGGGACGCCCTTGGCAGTGCGCGAGGACAGTGCGATCATCGATACCCCTTCCTCGGACATAGCCGCCCCCCTCACGAAGTCAAGCTGGCCGCCTGTGCCCGAAAACATCCTCGTCCCGATCGAATCGGCGCAGACCTGGCCTGTCAGGTCGACTTCCACCGCTGAGTTGATGGAGGTGACGCGCGGATTGCGGGCTATCGTCCAAGGGTCGTTCACGTACTTGATGTCCTTCATCAGCACGTCGGGGTTGTGGTCTATGAATGAATACACTTCCCCGGAGCCGAGCAGGAACGATGCGACTATCTTTCCGGTGTCGATCCTCTTGTTCCTTCCCGTGATGACCCCTTTCTTTATCAGCTCAAGGACTCCGTCGGCGAACATCTCGGTGTGTATTCCCAGGTCCTTGTGCCCGTTCAACTGGGTCGCAAGGGCGTTGGGAAGGCTTCCTATCCCCATCTGGAGGCAGGCTCCGTCCTGGACGAGGGCGGCGCAGTGGCGGCCGATCATTATGTCGGTGGCGGAGGGTTCCGTGTAGGCCTTGGTGAAAAGGGGAGTGTCGTCCTTCACGAGGAAATCGAAGGCTTCGACCGGGATGAGGTCGCCGTAGGCGAAAGGCACGTTGGGGTTTACCACCGCGATCTTCACCCTTGCGGACTCTACAGCCGCGATGGAACTGTCCACGGAGGTGCCCAGCGAGACCATCCCGTCGGCATCGGGAGGGGAGACCTGGACCATCGCCGCTCCAAGCCTGATGCCGCCGGTCCTGTAGAGCCGCTGCGTGTCCGACAGGTGGACTGGGATGTAGTCGGCGTACCCGGCGTTGACGTTCGCCCTGACATTCGGGCCGACGAAGAATCCCTGCTCGAAGAAGATTCCTTCGAATTCCGGATCCGAGTAAGGAGCGTCACCCTCCGTGTGGAAGTGATGGAAGTGCAGGTCCTCGACCTCGCCGGCGCGCGCCCTCCTTACAAGGGCGTCGACGAGTATGTGCGGGACGCTGGCTACGCTGCTCAGGTGGATGTGGTCTCCTGACATGACCGAGGCCACTGCCTCATCTGCGGAAACATAGCGTAATTCTTTCATCTCTCTGTGGGTACGATGTCGGGTAATACGGCGTCAAATATACACCTTTTTTTGTTATTTTTGCAGCCTATGATCAACAAGGAAAAGAAACTGGAGGCATTTGCCAGGGCGCTGGAGGTGATGGACGCACTTCGCGAAAAGTGTCCGTGGAACCACGCCCAGACCATCGACACACTCAGGCCGATGACCGTGGAGGAAGTTTACGAACTGAGCGACGCTGTCCTGAAGAAGGACTACACCGCCCTTGAGAAGGAACTCGGAGATGTTTTCCTTCACGTAATCTTCTATGCCAAGATCGCGGAGGAGGAAGGCCGGTATGACATCGCAGACGTGATGGACAAGCTGTGCGAAAAGATGGTCTACCGCCATCCTCACGTGTTCTCCGACACCAAGGTGGCCGATGCGGAGGAGGTTTCCACCAATTGGGAGATGCTCAAGGCGAAGGAGAAGGGAGGCAACAAGCGCATCCTGTCCGGGATTCCCGATTCCCTGCCTCCGATCCTCAAGGCTTTTTCCATGCAGGACAAGGCCAGGGGAGTCGGTTTCGACTGGGAGGAAAAGCAGCAGGTCTGGGACAAGGTGAAGGAGGAGGCCGGTGAATATGAAGCCGAACTCAAGGCCATGGACTCCGCGGTCGGGGAGGATGAGAAGAAGGCCGCTGCGGCCCGAGCCGAAGAAGAACTCGGAGACTTCATGTTCGCCACCATCAACGCCGCCCGACTCTACGGCCTGGATCCCGACACCGCCCTCAACCGCGCCTGCGACAAGTTCCGCCGCCGCTTCACCTATCTCGAGGAGCAGACCATACGGCAGGGCAGGGACCTCCACGACATGACTCTGGAGCAGATGGACGCTATCTGGGACGAGGGCAAGGCCAAGGGACTGTAGCCGATTTGGCCGATTGCCTCCGATTGATTATTTTTGCAAACTCAAAAGACCAGAAAACAGGAGTTTCCATATGGCAGAAAATACATTGGTTGACAAGATCCTTGCCCTGAGGGAGAAGTATTTCTCTCTCCAGGCCCAGCTTGCGGACCCCGCGGTGATCGCCGACATGAAGAAATACGTCCAGCTCAACAAGGACTACAAGGAGCTGGAGCCCATCATCAAGGCGGGCATGGAATACAAGCAGCTGGTCGACGAGCTGGCCGAGGCCAAGGATATCCTGATCAACGAGAAGGACGAGGACCTGCGTGACATGGCCAAGTCCGAGATAGCGGAGATAGAACCCAAGATCCCTCAGATGGAGGAGCAGATCAAGATCCTCCTCATCCCCGCCGATCCCGACGACAGCAAGAACGCCATAATCGAGATCCGCGGCGGCACCGGCGGCGACGAGGCCGCGATATTCGCCGGGGACCTGTTCCGCATGTATTCGAAGTACGCGGAGAAGAGGGGCTGGAAACTGGAGGTCAACGACGAGACTCCCGGAACTTCCGGCGGCTACAAGATGATAGTCTTCAAGCTTTCCTCCAACGACGAAGGAGTCTACGGGATCATGAAATATGAGTCGGGCGTCCACCGTGTCCAGCGTGTCCCGCAGACGGAGACCCAGGGCAGGATCCAGACTTCGGCGGCGTCGGTTGCGGTCTTCCCGGAGGCCGGAGAGTTCGACGTCGACCTCAAGTGGGACGACATAAGGCTCGACCTCTTCTGCTCTTCCGGCCCTGGAGGACAGGGTGTCAACACGACATATTCAGCCGTCCGACTGACGCATCTTCCCACCGGCCTCGTGGTCCAGTGCCAGGAGGAGCGTTCGCAGCTGAAGAACAAGGACCGTGCTTTCGAGGAACTGAGGACCCGCCTCTACAACCTCGAGCACCAGAAGTACCTGGACGAGATCGGTGCCAAGCGCAAGACGATGGTTTCCACCGGTGACCGTTCAGCTAAGATCCGTACCTACAATTATCCCCAGGGGCGTGTCACCGACCACCGCATAAACTGGTCGATGTACAACCTTCCGGTGTTCATGGACGGCGACATCCAGGAGTGCATAAACCAGCTCCAGATCGCCGAGAACGCCGAGCGCCTCAAGGAAGCCGGCGAATAGCTGGCTGCCCCTCCCACCACCTTGATGCTGGTGTAGCCTGCCTGGCTCCACGGAGCTTCCCGTACACATATTCCCTCCGGCAATGGCAGGTCAGGCCGTGACAGCGCAGTGCCGTCGCCTGCTGTTTCACAGCGCTTCCAAATCTGACAATTTGGCATATCCGGACGAGTGGCACAACATTCGTTATTGTTATTGCGTCCCGGAAAGTGACTCCGGGACAGTGACAGATTAATATAAATTTAAAAGATATGGGAAAAATCATCGGCATTGACCTCGGTACCACGAATTCGTGCGTCGCGGTCATGGAAGGCAACCAGCCTACCGTCATCATCAACAACGAAGGCGAAAGGACAACTCCTTCCGTAGTAGCTTTCACCGAAGGCGGTGAAAGGAAGATCGGCAACCCTGCCAAGAGGCAGGCAATCACCAACCCCCAGAACACAGTGTTCTCCATCAAGAGGTTCATGGGAGAAACTTTCGACCAGGTGAACAAGGAAGTTTCCAGGGTCCCTTACAAGGTGGTTTCCGGTGCAGGAAACACTCCTCGCGTGGACATCAACGGGAAACTCTATTCTCCCCAGGAAATCTCCGCAATGATTCTCCAGAAGATGAAGAAGACTGCGGAAGACTATCTCCGTCAGGACGTCACGGAGGCCGTCATCACGGTCCCTGCATATTTCTCCGACTCCCAGCGTCAGGCTACCAAGGAAGCCGGAAAGATCGCCGGTCTTGACGTGAAGAGGATCATCAACGAGCCTACTGCCGCAGCTCTGGCCTACGGCCTTGACAAGAAGAACAAGGACCTGAAGGTCGCTGTCTATGACCTTGGCGGCGGTACCTTCGATATCTCCATCCTCGAACTCGGAGGCGGTGTATTTGAAGTCAAGTCAACCAATGGTGACACCCACCTCGGCGGTGACGACTTCGACCAGGAGATCATCAACTGGCTGGCCTCGGAGTTTGCGGCCGAGAACGGCGGCATCGACCTGAAGAAGGATCCGATGGCCCTCCAGAGGCTTAAGGAAGCTGCCGAGAAGGCTAAGATCGAGCTTTCCAACCAGACTTCCACGGAGATCAACCTTCCTTACATCATGCCTGTGGACGGTATCCCCAAGCATCTTGTCAAGACCCTTACCAGGGCCAAGTTCGAGCAGCTCTGCGACAACCTGTTCCAGAGGACCATCGAGCCTTGCCGCGCAGCCCTCAGGGATGCAGGCCTCCAGGCTTCCGACATCGACGAGGTCCTTCTCGTCGGAGGTTCGACTCGTATCCCCAAGGTCCAGGAACTTGTCAAGGAGTTCTTCGGCAAGGAACCCAACAGGAGCGTCAATCCTGACGAGGTGGTGGCAATCGGTGCCTCCATCCAGGGCGGTGTGCTTGCAGGCGACGTGAAGGATGTCCTCCTTCTGGACGTGACGCCTCTGTCCCTCGGTATCGAGACCCTCGGTGGAGTGATGACCAAGCTCATCGAGTCCAATACCACCATCCCTACCCACAAGTCACAGGTCTTCTCGACCGCTGCCGACAACCAGCCTTCCGTCGAGATCCATGTCCTCCAGGGAGAACGTCCCATGGCGAAGGACAACAAAGAGATCGGCCTGTTCCATCTTGACGGAATCGCTCCCGCCCCGAGGGGAATACCTCAGATCGAGGTAACCTTCGACATCGATGCCAACGGTATCCTCAATGTGTCCGCAAAGGACAAGGCTACCGGCAAGGAACAGAAGATCCGTATCGAGGCTTCTTCCGGACTCTCCGACGACGAGATCCAGAGGATGCGTGACGAGGCGAAGGCCAACGAGGCTGCCGACAAGGAAGCCAAGGAAAGGGTTGACAAGATCAACAATGCTGATTCCCTGGTTTTCCAGGCGGAGAAGTTCCTCAGGGAGAACGGAGACAAGATTCCTGCCGACGTAAAGGGCCAGGCTGAATCTAACATCTCCTTGCTCAAGGAGGCGGTCAAGTCCCAGAACATCGCCGACATCGACAGGTATTCAGAGGCACTGAGCAAGTCCTTCGAGCAGATGTACCAGGCGCAGGGCGCAGCCCAGCAGGGACCTCAGGGCCCTCAGCCCGGTCCTCAGGGACCTCAGGCAGGTCCTGACGACCAGGGCCCCGACGAGCAGTAATGCTCTTCCGGCAGGTCCTGACGACCAAGGAACCCTGCAGGCAGTAAAGTCCTTCCGGCAGGTCCCCTTGACCGGGACCCCGACGGGCAGAAAAGCCCTCTTCCGGCAGGTCCCCTTGACCGGGACCCCGACCCCGACGGGCAGTAGCCCTCTTCCGGCTGTACCGGATGACTATAAGGAGGCTGACACTTAAGTGATGTCGGTCTCCTTTTTTTTTCGTCTCCGCCGTCAATCTCCTTATAGTGTTCGTGCGCCCTGTCTCCCACCGTGTTTCGCACGAGCTACCTCCCATCGTGCTTCGCGCGAGCTGCCTACCACCTTGCTTCGCGCGGGCTGTCTCCCACCGTGCTTCGCGTGAGCTGCCTCCCACCGTGTTTCGCACGAGCTACCTCCCACCGTGCTTCGCGTGAGCTGCCTCCCACCGTGTTTCGCACGAGCTACCTCCCACCGTGTTTCGCGCGAGCTGCCTCCCACCGTGTTTCGCACGAGCTACCTCCCATCGTGCTTCGCGCGAGCTGCCTACCACCTTGCTTCGCGCGGGCTGTCTACCACCTTGCCCATACGCCCTGCTACTTTGCGCTTCGTTGTTTCTGTAGCTTGGCTGGCCGTAAAGTGTATTGTCCTTCGGACCTTCCGCTTCGCTCCATCCCCTCCACGCACAGAGCTGTTGTTTTGCTGGGTGGTCGCAAGCGGTATTGTCCTTCGGACCTTCCGCTTCGCTCCATCCCCCCCCGCGCGCTACGCTTGCGGGTACCCGCTTACGGCCGCGGGTGGCCAGGGTCCTCAGGACAACACCGCTTACGACCCGGCACATATCCACTCCTGCCGACTCCTACCGGCGCGGTCCACACGCAAACTTTCAATCAGCACCATCCCCCCTGCGCCTGCCAGCACGGTCCACCCACAAACCGTTCGCTCCGCCCCCCCTCCTCACTTCGCTTGCGGGTACAACTAATCTATCTTCCTGCATGGGATTATCTACCATCATACGGCATAGGGCCATATACCATCGTGCGGTATGGGACCATCGGCTATCGCACGGATAGTCTTTTTCAAATAGCTAACACGCTCTAAAAAGATAAGCTTCTCATTATTAATATATTACAAATCGGCGGCGTGTGAAGGTACCCCCAAAAAACGTCCACTTAACACGCCATCAAAACTTAACGCATTGATTTACAACCCATAGCAAAAGCCGAGCGTGTTAGCTATTTGAAAATGTGGGGTAAACCAAGGACGGCTTCTCCATCGCCACCTACCTCAAGGCATTCGGGGATGCCGCCTATGAGCCCTTTAAAGGATGGCTCCGAAAAGCATGGAAATAAAATGAAAGGAATATGCCAGAGTTAAAGAGGCCATCCACAGAAACCGGCCTTCAGCGTGGATGAGTGCCTCCCCGGCGGCGGCCGTTACATCAGCCGGCGGGACATGCCCTACCCGGTGGCGACGGTTACATCAGCCAGCGGGACATGTCTTTACCGGCGGCGATGCCTTCGCGGATCATGGTCGAGGAGATGTCGACCATGGGGGCGGAGATGATTTCGATCCTGAAACTCCTGGCCAGAGTCTCTTCGAGGCCATGGAATCCATCTGGAACGCTTTCGCTTGCGTCCAGGACATATGGTGACGGACAGGACTTGCACTCTTCGAGCAGGCCCGCCCTGATTGCTTCCAGGTCGAAACCCTTACGGGGGTACACGACTACTCCGTATTCACTGAGGATCCTGCGGAAGTCCCGCCAGTTATGTATGTTCTCAAGGTTGTCGGCACCCATTACCAGGGAAAAGTCATTCTCCGGCTCCCGCTGCTTCAGAGCGTCGAGGGTCTTGATGGTGTACTGCGGAGGAGGCATCCTCAGTTCTATGTCATCGACCCGGACTCGGAGTTCCGGGTGCCGCCGCACCGCTTCGACAGCAGCCTTGTAGCGGTCCAGGGCCGACTCGGCCTGAATGCCCTCCTTGAGAGGATTCTTTGGGGATACTACCAGGTACACCCAGTCATATTCAGTTTCCCTCGTGAGGTACTCCATTATCGCCTGGTGGCCGATGTGCAACGGGTTGAACGACCCCGAGTAGACTGCTATCCTCATTGGGAGACAGGGCTTCTCAGATGAAAACCGAGTAGTTCAGCTTGCCGTCGTCAAGGAAGTCCTCCACGACTTTCTCCGACTCGGCGAATGCCGTCCTGAGGTCGTCGTTGACAAGGACATAGTCGAATTCAGGAGCATAGGTCATTTCTTCGGCGGCCTTGGCGACACGTTCCTCGATGGCTTCAGGACTGTCGGTCCCGCGCTTGACGAGCCGCTCGCGCAGTGATTCGACTGACGGAGCCTGGATGAAGACCGATAGGGCGGCGTCCCCGAAATATTTCTTGAGATTGACTCCTCCCTTCACGTCGACGTCGAAGATGATCACATGTCCTGCTGCCCAGATCCTTTCTATTTCCGATTTCAGGGTCCCGTAGAAACGGCCCTCGTAGACTTCCTCATATTCAACGAACTTGTCTTCCGCTATCAACCTGCGGAACTCCTCCGAGGTGAGGAAGTAATATTCGCGGCCATCCTGCTCCTCTCCTCTCGGGGGTCTGGAAGTAGCTGAAACTGAAAATTCCATGATGCCCGGGAATTTTTCAAGGATGTGGTTGACGATGGTGCTTTTGCCGGATCCGGAAGGAGCCGAGAAGATCAGAACTTTGTTGCCCATTTTGGAGAGTGTCATTGTTTATGCAAAAATAAGAGATTTAATTCAAATTTCGCTATTTTTGCATTGATTCCAATGTGAACCACTTAACACGAAGCATTTTGGCCAGAAAGAAGAAATCCTCACCGGCACCGGATCCGGAAATATTCGAAAAGCGCAGGGAATCCCTCCGCCGCAAGCACCGGCAGGTCATTTATCTCAATGACAGCGAAATGGCCGCAATAAGGGAATATTGCAGCCGTTTCAACGTCAAGGCCCGTTCTTCGGTGTTCCGCCAGGCGACGATGGAAAGGATCCTGAAAGAACTGGACGACAGCCATCCTACACTTTTCTAGTGCCGCCGCCGTCAGCCGCCGGCACCCTTGCCTAGCGGCGGCTTGTGCCGATCATTATGTAGTAGACAAGCGTGGCCAGCGAGCCGAGGGCTGCGATGACATAAGTGTATGCCGCCCATTTCAGGGCGTCCTGCGCCATCGGCCTCGTCTCGTAGCTTGCGATTCCCGTGTTGTCAAGATAGGCGACGGCCCTGCTGCTGGCGTTGACCTCGACAGGGAGGGTGATGAAGCTGAACAGCGTGGTGAGTGCGAAAAGGGCGATCCCTATCCACAGGAGTGCAGGGAAGATGTTTATGAATATCACCCCGGCGAGCAGCACCCATGAAACTATGTTGCTTGAGAAACTGACGGCAGGGACCAGCGCCGTCCTCATCTTGAGGGGGAGGTATCCGGTGGCATGCTGGATGACGTGTCCACATTCATGAGCTGCAACGGCTGCCGCGGCGATGCTGTTGGTCCTGTAAACGGCTTCGCTGAGGTTGACCGTCTTGGTCGCCGGATTGTAGTGGTCGGTGAGCTTCCCAGGGATGCAAGTTACCTGTACGTCGGTTATCCCGTTGTCTGAGAGCATCTTCCTTGCTACGTCGGCACCGGTCATCCCGTTTGCCGTGGCGATCCGTGAATACTTGTCAAACCTCTTCTGAAGCATGTACTGGATTACGTAGCTGAGAATCATCACAGCTCCCATTATGATCCATATCAGTCCTGTTGTCGGCATGTCTTGTTTGTTTTAATCGTTTAGTTTATCGTATAGTCCAATCTGGACACTGGCTTCGCAATTAGCCTGCCAGAGTCAAATGTAGTCAAATTCGCTCTCATTTTGGCAGAAAAAGGTTAAATTTGTAAGATAAATTGTCAGAACCGGATGTCCGACGCTGCAAATGATTTCTCAAGGCTGGAACTCAACCTTCCGAACTGCCTTGACAACTACAGGTACTTCAGGTCGAAGCTCAGGCGCTCGACCAGGATGCTCGTGCTTGTAAAGGCGAATGCCTACGGGCACGGAGCGGTCGAGTTCGCCCTTATGATGCAGAATGCCGGAGCCGACTATCTTGCAGTTGCCCTGCCTGTCGAGGGGATCGAACTAAGGCGTTCCGGTATCAGCCTTCCGATACTTGTCCTTACTGCGGGCACGGACTTCTCCGATGAGATAATCGACAACCGGCTGGAACCCGGCATCCCCAATCTCTACACCCTGAAGTCATTCGCCGGGGCCTTGCAGGCCAGGGGAATCGAGGATTATCCCATACACATCAAACTGGACACCGGGATGCACCGTCTCGGCTTCATGACCTCGGAGATCGGTCCCCTGGTTGAATTCCTGCGGAGCTGCCCAGCCGTGAAAGTGAAGTCGGTCTATTCCCATCTGAGTGTCGCGGAGGATCCTGCGATGGACGCTTTCACCCTGGCCCAGGTCGAGATGTTCGACCGGAACGTCCGGACAATTGCTGACGGGATCGGTTATCTCCCCATGAAGCATATTCTCAATTCGGCTGGCATAGAAAGGTTCCCGCAGTACCAGTATGACATGGTCCGGCTCGGGATCGGAATATACGGGATCTCGTCGCTTCCCGGGGTTAAACTCAAGCCGGTGGCTTCCCTGAAGGTGAAGGTCCTCCAGGTCAAGGAACTGAAGGACGGAGACGGGGCGATAGGCTACGGCCGTAAAGGCATCATATCCCCGGGGGGAACCACCCTTGCCACCATTCCCGTGGGCTATGCGGACGGTATAGACCGGCGCCTCGGGTGCGGCAGGGCTTCTTTCAGCCTGAACGGCCGGCGTGTGCCCACTGTTGGCAACATCTGCATGGACATGTGCATGCTTGACGTTACAGGCGTGGACTGCAAGGCTGGAGACACTGTCACGATATTCGGAGAGGATCCTTCCGTGGAAGAACTTGCCCGGATCCTCGGTACCATCCCTTACGAGATAATGACCTCCGTGCCCCGCAGGATCGAGAGGGTGATAGTCCGCCGGTGACCCGTCCCTAGAGGGTGTCCAGGTTCTGCCTTGCCCAGGCGATGATGAGCATATTGAAATCGGAGTTCCAGGCTTTCTGGTATTCCTCCCGGATCGCGTCCATCCAGGCGTGGATGCGGGTCTGTTCCGAATCGCTGGTCCCTACTTCCATCGTCCCGCCGTTCGCCTTGTACTGTTCGCGTGTGGTGCTGCAGATCCTGGCGTAGCGTCCGGTGTAGGGTTTCAGGTCCTCTTTCTTCATGGTCAGGTAGAAGTCCAGCTGCCTCTCGTCGGGATTGAGGGATTTCCAGGGACCGTCCGGGACATAGACGGTGATGCCGTCCTTGAACAGGTAGGGGTAGTAGGTCCCGTCGCCCTCCATATCCTCATAGACGACTCCGGACACGGGGAACTGGGCGCCGGACTGCCACTTGATGAAATTGAACAGCTTCACGCATTTGTCCAAGTCCAGGCGTCCTTCCACTGAATATACCGCCGTCGCCACCCACATCGCCAGCTGCCTCTTGTCGGGCATCAACAGATAGACCTTCCCCAGCTTCCGGCATCCGAATTCCTTGTCCATCCCTGTGTGGTAGGTGTAAAGCTTCACGGGGTAGCCTTCCCATCCGGGAATACTCTTGTCAGTCCTTACGTAGTTTTCCGTCATATAGGCTGCCTTCAGGACTCCAGCGGCCAGTGTCTCCAGCGAATCCAGGTTCTCCGCGATGGCGGCCTTCACGCCGGGATCGGTTACCCTCGGCCCTTCCTTCAGCCGTCCGGCCGTGCCGCAGGATGCCGCGAAGGTCATCACCAGGGCGGCGGCAGCCAGTATCAGCGCTTTTTTCCTTATCATAATTCCCTGGTTAGCAGATCATAAGCCCGCGCGGACCCTTTCCGCTTCATCCTTTCCTTTTATGCTTTCCAGGATCGCAAGTCCGAACTCTACGGCGCATCCGGGGCCGCGGCCGGTGATGAGGTTGCCGTCCGAGACCACCATCTTCCTTTCATATTCGGCGCCCCTGGCGGTCAGGAAGCCTTCGAAACCGTCGAAGCAGGTGAAGCGCCGTCCTTCGATTCCGTCCAGCCGGGAGACCACGAGTCCCGGGGCTGCGCAGATAGCAGCCACTGTTCCGCCCATCGCGAAATGGATATTCGCAGTGCGGACCAGGTCCTGCTTCTCCGAAAGGTTCTTCGCCCCTGGCATCCCACCGGGGAAAACCAGCACGTCTTCGGGATTCCACCCGTCGAAGCCGGCGATGGACTTGAAGTCGCCGTAGGTCCAGTCCGCCTCCACTTTCACTCCGTGTGCTCCGAGCACGGCCTGCCTCTCCGTTATGGAAACAGTCTTTACGGTCACTCCACCCCTTCGGAGCATGTCCAGTGTTGCAAGGGCCTCGATTTCCTCGAAACCGTCGGCCAGGAATATGTAAACCACACCCATCTGATGAATCTTGTTTGTTTATGACTGCAATATAGTGAAAATTGCCGAAAGAAGGAAGTGGATGGGGTTCGCGGTGCAAGGTTCCTTTTTTCAGTCCATTTGAACCCATTTTTTTTGCGAACCGGATTAATATCGTTATATTTACAACGTTACAAAGGACCATATTTAGACACATATGATAGTTACTGGATGGATTGGCCTGGGACGCCGGTCACACAATAGTTTTTTATTCATCATACTTTCCTTAATTATATTTCAATCATGCGGAGTTGGTAAATCAATTCCCGCATATGATAGGTATACTTCATTATTCGTATACAAGTATCAGTTTCTTGAGGAGATGCCGTCATATGCAGGAGAAAAACTGTGGATTAATGGTTTTATGAAAGAGTTTAATTCGCTTTTTTCATATTCATTTGTCAAGAATGAACAATTGCAGACCAAACTAGATTTTGTCTTTGTGATAGACAAAGAGGGAAACCTTGTTGGCGCCAGGATAAGAGGAAAAAAAGTGTCAGAATTATCATCCTTTGAGATGAAAGGATTGAACACGTTACGTTTATGTCAGAAATGGTCGCCAGGGAAGAAGCAGAGTAAACCAGTGAATGTCATTATTTCATGCCCAATAAGAATCGAATTAAATCCATGAACATACCATTATCTAAGGGAACTAGTCAACGGCAGTTCTTGAGAATAATGTTGAAGTACATTTGCACATGTCTATATATATAAAAATCAGTGTGTTTTCTTTGGTAATGTCATTTACGAGAAGGCCGCGAACGGTACCCAGACGCTTGACTGCGTACTCACCACAGGAGGAAGGATAGTGGCGAACAAGAACTCCTCAGGAGCGATAACGGGTTACTCGGTCTATCATCACATCACCGACCATCTGGGCAGCGTAAGGGCAATCACCGATGCCAGCACGGGTACAGGCGTGGAGACCAGCGACTACCTACCGTTTGGAACCAGGTGGAGCCAGACCAGCGGAAGTTCATCTGCGACTATCACGGATGCGACCAACAGGTGGAGATACTCAGGCAAGGAAGAGCAGAAAGCCATCAACTCCACCCTGCCACTTATAGACTACGGAGCCAGGATGTACGACCCCACCATAGCAAGATGGATGTCCGTCGATCCGCCATATAGAAATCTGTATAAAAAATATATCAAAAAATGATCAAGACACAACAATATGAAGCCTATTATTACTCTACTATTATCTCTATTGCTTGTTATCTGTAATCAGTGTTTATATAATAAAACTAATAAGAACACAATTTCAGAATATAATAACAATGACAGTGGCGATTCTTTAGGAATTCACAAGTCTTTGGTTGGTGTAGATAGTGTTGTGGTTATTTACTGGGCAATTGACGCAAACGAGTACATCTTTATATATTCACAGGGTAATTTGCAAATACATAGTTCCAGTAAGAACACCACCTTTCAAAAATGCATTTCTGATAGTCACATCATTGATCAATTCTTAGACTATATTGACATCTTTTTTATTACCAAATCAGAAACTATAGTAATATCCAAAGTAAAAGGGGACCCAATCGTAACTGATTATCCAGATATAACATTTAAACTTTATTTTGAGAATGAACTTGTTCATAAACAAACTATTCAATATGGCGAAGAAGGATATGATATTGAGTATAATCCCAAGTTTGTGGAGTTTTATACTTTTTTAGATAATCTTGTTCCCACACCCAAAAGCTAATAAGCAGCTAAAGAAAGCATCCTTGTAAGTATTCGATGAAAATGCAACTCCCTATCATCTTCTATATTAATGGCGCCGCTACACAGCTTGCATCCTACAACTGGTATGCTGACGGGACCAAGTACTCAGCGGAAAGGGCAGACGGAAGCGGCTATGTCTATAAGGGCAACGTCATCTACGAGAAGGCTACGGGAGGTTCTTTGTCACTTGACTGCGTACTCACCACAGGAGGAAGGATAGTGGCGAACAAGAACTCCTCGGGAACGATAACGGGTTACACTGTCTATCACCACATCACGGACCATCTCGGCAGCGTAAGGGCAATCACCAATGCCAGCACAGGTACTGTCGTTGAGACCAGCGACTACCTGCCCTTCGGAACGAGATGGAGCAGGACCGGCGGCTCCTTGATAACGACCCTGACCGACTCCACGAACCGCTGGCGCTACTCCGGCAAGGAGGAGCAGAAGGCCCTCGACTCGGCCCTGCAGCTCATCGACTACGGAGCACGTATGTATGACCCCACCATCGTCCGGTGGATGAGCACGGATCCCCTGGCGGAGAAATACTATCCGGTCGGACCGTATGTCTACTGCGCGGGGAATCCGGTGAATGTCATTGATATCGATGGGGGAATGGTAGATTCAAGCAATTGGAAACCAGATGAAAGGGGAAATCTAATTGCAGAGCATGGGGATGATGCTAACACTCTGTCTGCTTTTTTGAATATTTCACAAACATATGCACGACATATGATAATATGGAAGAGGGAACTTATATATGGAATGGTTGCAATTGGGTAATACAAAGAAAAAAAAGAGTCTTGTTATTCTAATAACAGCCATTGAGCTTTGTATAGCATTATGCGAATGCGGCCAGGCGTGATTTGTTAATTAATGAAAAATGCGGTAAATTTGGCGGCCGTATTGAGGTATGGTGTAATGGTAGCACTAGGGATTTTGGTTCCCTCAGTAGAGGTTCGAACCCTCTTACCTCAACCATTCTTTCTTCTTTTTTCTTATGGAAACCGGTAAACGTCTGCTGTCCCTGGATGCGCTTCGGGGATTCGACATGATTTTCATCATGGGCTTTGCCTCAGTCATCACCGCTGCCTGCGGTCTTTTCCCCGGCGGCGACTCATGCTTCCTGGCCTCGCAGATGCATCATGTCCCTTGGAATGGGTTCCATCACCACGACACGATTTTCCCGCTGTTCCTGTTCATCGCAGGGGTTTCTTTCCCGTTCTCCCATGCCAAGCAGGTTGCCGGAGGTGCATCGAAGGGACGCATTTACAGGAAGATATTCACGAGAGGCATCCTGCTTTTCCTGCTCGGCCTCGTCTACAATGGTTTCTTCAGGCTGGATTTCGCGGGACTGCGCATATTCAGTGTCCTGGCCAGGATAGGTTTCGCCTGGATGTTCGCCGCCCTTCTCTTCATCAATTCCAAGCCTGGCACCAGGGCAGTGGTCTCGGTGGCCCTGCTTGTCGGGTACTGGCTGCTCCTGCGTTTCGTCCCTGCCCCTGACGCTCCCGGTGCTGATCCGTTCTCGTACGAAGGCAATCTGGTGGGCTATGTGGACCGCACCCTTGTCCCCAACCACCTTCTCAACAAGGGTGAGTTCGACCCGGAGGGGCTTCTCAGCCTTATTCCCGCGATAGTGACCGCGCTGCTTGGAATGTTCACGGGGGAGTTCGTCCGGCTTGACGAGAAGAAGGTCCCTGGTGGGAAAAAGGCCCTTTACATGGCCCTCGCCGCCGTGGCGATGCTTGTCCTGGGGCTTGTGTGGAGCCTCGACTTCCCGGTCAACAAGAGCCTTTGGTCCAGTTCCTTCGTCCTTGTAGTGGGGGCATATTCACTCGGTCTCTTCGCTCTGTTCTATTATCTCATAGACGTCAGGGGATGGAAGAAGTGGACCAAGTTCTTCGAGGTCATCGGCCTCAATTCGATCACCATTTACATGGCGCAGAGGATCATCCCGTTCGGATCGGTCAACGGGTTCTTCCTGGACGGGCTGGCCGGGAACCTGCCTCCCGCCGCAGGGGACCTCATCCTGTCCATCGGCTATTTCGTGCTCTGCTGGCTGTTCCTGTGGTTCCTCTACAAGAAGAAGATATTCCTCAAGGTCTGAGAGACTTGAAGAAATTCCTCACCAGGGAGGCGCATTCTTCATTGAGCGGACCTGCGCTTACCTCAGTCCTGGGATGGAGAAGGGAAGGGGAGAACAAGGAATATCCACGCTTGGGGTCGAGGGCTCCATAGACCACCCTTCCCACCTGAGCCCAGCAGAGGGCTGAGGCGCACATCGGGCATGGCTCGATGGTGACATACAACGTGCAGTCGTTGAGGTATTTCCCGCCAAGCGCTTCGGTCGCGGCAGTGATAGCTATCATCTCGGCATGCGCTGTAGGGTCATGAAGCCTTTCGGTCATGTTGTGGCCTTTGGCGATGATCCTTCCCTTGCACTCTACAACAGCCCCGATAGGGATTTCTCCCTCTTCCAGGGCGGCTTTCGCCTCCTTCAGGGCTTCAGCCATGAACCTTTCGTCCGTCTCCATCGTCATTTCGCTTTTCCTTAGTGCAAATATTGAAAAAAGCCGGCTTCATCGGGCCGGCTTGTCTTTCCTTTCAAAAGGTCTTCGTTACCACCTGTCTTCAGATGAAACGGTGAGCTTCTTGCGGCCGTGACGGCGGCGGGAAGCGAGGACGCGGCGGCCGTTCGCGGTTGCCATTCTCTCACGGAAACCGTGCTTGTTCACGCGCTTGCGCCTTGAAGGTTGAAATGTTCTTTTCATATCCGGATATTTTTATATTTTTCAAAAAGGACTGCAAAGTTAAGCCTTTATCTGAAAATTACAAAATATTTATCACGAATTTCCCGGCAAAATATTCGTCTTCAAGCCATGAACTTATGGGCCACGCAGACACCGAACCCTTCCTCAGCGGGAACCTCTGCATGAGTGCGCTGATCTCCTCGTTCACGTCCCCTCCCTTGAGGTAGAGTATTCCCTGGGTGTACTTCCCTTTGACCCAAGGGTAGAAGTCCGTCAGTGATGCAACGGCCCGCGAGACCACGAAATCGAATCCACCTCTGAGGGTTTCTGCCCGGGCATTCACGACTTCGGTGTTCCGGAGGCCAAGTGCGGCTGAAACTTCCCTTGCTACAAGCGTTTTCTTGCCGATTGAATCGCACAGGGTGAAGTCCGCCGACGGGAACAGCACGGCGAGGGGGATCCCCGGGAAACCTCCGCCCGTACCCAGGTCCAGGAACCTCGTCCGGCGGCTGGGGCCGGGTGATCCCGGCGTGTTCCCGCTTATCGCCGATGAATATACCTCCGGCCGGAAGGACTGCAGGTAGCGGGCAAGTGCGAGGGAATGCAGGACATGGTGGTCATAAAGGGATCCTATGTCCTTGCGTGAGATGACGTTGATCTTGGAATTCCATTCCGCGTAGAGCCCTTCCATCAGGCGGAACAGTTCCAACTGTGCTTCCGTGACCTCCGGGAAAGCCTGCCTTACGGCAGCGCAGAAAGCTTCGAACCCCATCATATCCTTTCCTCCTTCTCGTCGTCGTCCCTCATCCGGTCCATCAGCTGCTTGGCGCGGCGGATGCGGGTCTTGACCGTGTTGAGCTCGATGTCCATGCTCTCCGCGATGTCAGAGTACTTCATCTCGTCCACCATCCGCCTGCGGGCGACCTCCCTGTACAGGGCAGGAAGGCGCTCGATGTATTTGAGCTTTTCTTCCTCGTCCTCGAGTGTAATCATGGAGGACAGGGCATCCTTCGAACTGTCCGGAATCCCTCCGATCCCTGATTTCTCCGGATCCTCGTCGATGTAGATTATCCTGCTTTTCGGATGTATCCTGCTGTCCTGCTCGAGCGAATCGAGGGCCGTGTTCCTGGCTATCGTGTTGAGCCATGTCTGGAACTGGCTCTTGCTCTCGTCGTAGGTCTGGATCTGGCGGAAGGCCTTTTCGAAACTGCGGATGCAGATGTCGTCTATCCAATAGTCGTCGGTGCCCCGGAACCTGTTCCTCAGATAGACCTTCATCTGGTCGATGTGCCTGTCCCAAAGAGCCGTGAAGGCCAGTCCGTTGCCACCCTTTGCGAGTATTACGAGCTCGTCAATGGGCTTCAAGCCAGTTCTTTCCATAATTGCATTCAACTGTGAGTGGTACTGAAAGCCTGACAACGTTCTCCATGCAGTCCCTGACGACCTCCTGCAGGTCGGCGACTTCATCAGGAAGTGCGTCGAAGACCAGTTCGTCGTGGATCTGCAGGACCAGGCGGCTTTTCATGCCGGCCTCGGACATTTTCCTGTCGACCTGGATCATCGCGAGTTTTATGATGTCGGCCGAGGTACCCTGGATGGGTGCGTTGACCGCATTCCGTTCTGCAAGCGCACGGACTGTGCCGTTCCTTGAATTGATGTCGGGGATGTACCTCCTGCGCCCGAAGAGGGTCTCGACGTAGCCGTTCTCCCTGGCGGAGGTCTTCGTGTCCTCGATGAACGAGAGTATGGCGGGGAAGCTTGAGAAGTAGTCGTCGATAATCTGCTGGGCTTCCTTCCTGCCGATCCTCAGGCGCTGGGCCAGCCCGAAGGCCGAGATCCCGTACATGATTCCGAAGTTGGCCGTCTTCGCTATCCTCCTCTGGTCCGGAGTGACGTCCTCGTGCGGGATCCCGAATATCCTGGAGGCTGTCGCGGCATGGATGTCGATGCCCTCCTTGAAAGCCTTCACGAGGTGGGTGTCGCAGCTCAGGTGGGCCATTATGCGGAGTTCTATCTGGGAGTAGTCGGCGGACAGGATGAAACCGTCCGGACTGCTCGGGACAAAGGCCCGCCGGATCTCCTTTCCCCGTTCGGTCCGGATCGGGATGTTCTGCAGGTTGGGGTTGGAGGAACTAAGTCTCCCTGTCGCCGTAAGGGCTTGGTTGAAAGTAGTGTGGACCTTGCCGTCGGAAGGGTCTATGTAGGAGGGGAAGGGTTCGATGTAAGTGGAGAGGAGTTTCTTCGCGCCCCTGAACTCCAGGATCTCATCGACCACGGGATGCTGGTGCGCTATTCCCTGGAGGGTGGCCTCGTCCGTCGAATATGTCCCGTTGGCATTCTTCTTAGGCTTGAAGCCCAGATGCATCTTGTCGAACAGCACTTCGCCTATCTGTTTCGGCGAGGACACATTGAGGGAAGGTTCCCCGGTCATCTCCCTTACCGTCCTCTCCCTGGAAGCAATCTCTTCCTTCAGCCCTTCGGTGAAATCCTTGAGCGAGCCGATGTCGACGCGGACGCCGTTCCTTTCCATCTTCGAGAGGACCTTCATCAGAGGTTCCTCCATCTTGTCGTAGAGATCCCATGTGCCGGCGTCCTTGAGGGCTGATTCGAACCGCGCGGAGAGCAGCAGCAGTGCCGCGGCTTCCTTGCTCCGGTCGGCAAGGCTTTCCGCCTCGGGGATGTCGTCGAACAGGGATCCGGTCCCCGGAGAGTCCTGGGCCGAAGGAGCCAGCGAGACTCCAAGCCAGGCCTTTGCCAGCAGTTCCGTCTTGTGGCTCTTCTCCGGGTCGAGGATGTAGTGCATCAGTGCCGTGTCCAGGAGGCGTCCTTCAAGGGATATCCCCTCGGCGGAGAGGAGGTTCATCTGCTTCTTGAGGTCCTCGCCGCATTTGCTGATGCGCGGGTCTTCCAGAATCTTCCTGAAGTCCTTGCATCCGCCTTCCGCGGCGATGCAGGACTGTCCTCCGGCGGCTTCGGAGGCCTGGCATGCCACGGTTATCCTCCTGACCCTGGCGAATATGCCGCTCTCCGCGCCTTCGACTATGACCGAGCATGCACCCTCCCTGGCGGCAGCCTTGCAGACCTGTGAAGGGGTGACCCTGGCAACCTTCAGGTTGTCGCCTTCTGCCTTTGGCAGGGCGGCCGTGTCTCCAAGGAAGTGGGTCAGGGAGCCGAATTCATATTCCTCGAAAAGTTCCGCCGCCTCTGGGCCGTACTTCCTGTCGACCTTCATCGCGGATGTCTCCATGCCGATCTCGATGTCGGTCTTTATGGTCACCAGTTCGCGGCTCAGGCCTATGTGGTCTTCGGCTTGCCGGAACATCTCCTTCTGTCTCGGCGTAAGCTCGTCGATGTGGTCGTAGATGCCCTGGACGGATCCGTACCTGGCCACCAGCTTGCCGGCACCGACTTCGCCGACCCCTTTCACTCCGGGTACGTTGTCGGCCGTGTCTCCGCAGATTGCCAGCATGTCGATGACCTGGACGGGGGATTGGATGCCGTATTTCCCGCAGACTTCCTTAACCCCGATGACCTCGTCTTCGGCTCCGGCTTTCCCAGGCTTGTACTGCTTTATGTGTTCTTCTATGAGCTGCCCGTAGTCCTTGTCCGGCGTGACCATGAACACGTCCAGACCTTCACGGGCGCATCTCTTGGCCAGGGACCCGATCACATCGTCGGCTTCGAAGCCGGGCATGAGCAGGGTCGGAACGTTCAGGGCGGCGCAGAGTCCGCGCAGGGGTTCCAGCGCGTCGATGACAAGTTGGGGAGTGGCCTCCCTGTTCGCCTTGTACTGGGGATACAACTTGTTCCTGAAGGTCCCTCCCGGCGGGTCGAACGCAACTGCGAGGTATTCAGGCTTCTGACGTTCCAGCAGCTCCAGCAGGTACTTGGTGAACCCGAAAAGGATTGACATGTCGGCACCCTTGGAGTTGATCATCGGCCTTCGCAGGAAGGCATAGTACATCTTGAACACGAGGGCGTGTCCGTCGATGAGGAATATTCTTTCTGCCATGATGTTCTGGGTTCTGCTGAAACAAAGTTATGAAAAATGTTTCAAAATGAAACATTTTTCCTTTATTTCAGCAGCTCTTCGATGTGCTCGGCGTAGTCGAGTGTGGTGTCGAGGTAGAAAACGATTTCGGGGACTATGCGGAGCTGGCCGCGGACCTGGCGTCCGAGTTCGCCCCTGAGCTCCCTTACTTCTTCACCGAGAGTCTTCATGACGGCCTCCTGCCTGGCGGAGGGGAAGATGCTGACGTAGACCTTCGCTACCGACAGGTCCGGGGATATCCGGACCTCGCTCACTGTGACCATCGCTCCGCCATAGTGAGCCATCCCTTTGCTCCGTATGATTTCGGCGAGGTCCTTCTGAATCTCCCTGGCGACTTTCAGCTGCCTTGTGCTTGCTTGCTTTTCCATGGTCCTGAAGTCTCAGATCACGTTGATGATGAAGTAGTTCTTCTTCCCTTTCTGGGCCAGGATGTACTTCCCGTCCATGATGTCGTTCTCGGAGACAAGGTGATCTGGGTCTGTAACCTTGTCCTTGTTGATGCTGACTCCGCCGCCGGATGTCATCTTCCTGGCTTCTCCCTTTGAAGGAAAGATGCTGGTCTTGACGGCGAGGAAGTCAATGATGTTGCAGGGGAGCTCCGTCCTGGGGACAGTGAACGTGGGGACGCCGGCGAAGACCGCCAGGAACGTCTTCTCGTCGAGTTTGCAGAGCTCGTCGGAAGTGGAGTTCCCGAACAGCATCCTGGATGCGGCGACCGCGTTCTCATATTCCCGGGCACCATGGATCATGGTGGTGACTTCCTTTGCGAGGATCTGCTGCAGGGTCCTGCGTCCCGGGTCCTTGCGGTGCTCCTGGATTGCACCCTCTATGGTTTCCCTGTCCAGCATCGTGAATATCTTGATGTACCTTTCCGCATCTTCGTCGCTGACGTTGAGCCAGAACTGGTAGAATTCGTAAGGCGAAGTCTTCTGGGGATCGAGCCAGATGTTCCCTTTCTCTGTCTTCCCGAACTTGGTTCCGTCCGCCTTCTTCACCAGCGGGCAGGTGAGGGCGAAGGCGTCGGTCTTGCCAAGGATGCGTCGGATGAGTTCGACTCCCGTGGTGATGTTGCCCCACTGGTCGCTTCCTCCGAGTTCGAGGCGGCATCCCTTGTGCTCGTAGAGCCAGAGGTAGTCGTAGCCCTGGAGCAGCTGGTAGCTGAATTCGGTGAAGGACATGCCTTCGCGGGATTCGTCCGAAAGGCGCTTCTTCACAGAGTCTTTGGCCATCATGTAGTTGACGGTGATATGCTTGCCGATGTCCCTTATGAAGTTGAGGAAGGAGTAGTCCTTCATCCATTCGTAATTGTTGACAAGTTCGGCCTTGTTAGGGGCGTCGGAGTCGAAGTCGAGTATCCCGGCAAGCTGGGAGCGGATCCCTTCTATGTTATGCCTGAGGGTCTCCTCGTCCAGGAGATTCCTTTCCTGGGACTTCATCGAAGGGTCGCCTATCATCCCGGTCGCGCCTCCGATAAGTGCGAACGGTTTGTGCCCGCAGTTTTGGAAATGCTTGAGTATCATTATACTGACCAGGTGCCCGATGTGCAGGGAGTCAGCTGTAGGGTCAATCCCGACGTAAGCGGCCTGCGGGCCTTCCATGAGTTTCTCCTCGGTGCCGGGCATGATGTCCTGGATCATTCCCCTCCATTTGAGTTCTTCAACGAAATTCTTTTGCATATGCTGTCTTGTAATCTTCAATAAACTTACAAAAGTCGGCAATAATTCATGAAAATGCAAATGAGGGCACCATTCCCGGCGCAGTAGTCGTAGTAGTCCGCTGCCCGCAGGAAAGCCTGCGCCGGAGCCGCCGGCGCTCTGGAATCCAGATTCGAGGCAAGGTCTTTCATAGTACGGGGGCGGCCGCAGGCCGCAGGACAGTCGTTTCTTACATATTCCTAAATCCTTGATCCAAGGACCTCTTGCATCAAAGATAAATAAAAAAACCAGACATAAACAAAAAAGAGTTAACTTTGCAGACTTTATGTAAGAAGACAAATTTTTAAAGAATTTATAGCATCATGAGAAAGAAAATCGTAGCTGGAAACTGGAAGATGAACACCAGCATCCAGGAAGGCGTCGAACTGGCAAAGGCAGTGGCAGCCGGTGCCGCCGGGACTCCGGAGAATGTAGGCCTCATAGTGGCTGCTCCCTTCACCCATCTTGCCTCTGTGGCCGAGGTGCTCAAGGGCTCGAAAGTCGAATTGTCAGCCCAGAACTGCGCCGACCATGAGAAGGGCGCCTACACGGGGGAAGTTTCGGTTGGGATGCTCGTCTCCGCAGGCTGCAGTTGGACCATTCTCGGCCATTCCGAAAGGAGGCAGTATTACGGTGAGACCGACGAGAAGCTGGTCGTGAAGACCAGGCTCGCCCTCGAGGCAGGCCTCGGAGTGATCCTCTGCGTCGGAGAGAATCTTGAGCAGAGGGAGGAAGGCAAGCATTTCGAGGTGGTTACAAGCCAGATCGAAAATGTCCTGTTCAACTTTACCGCCGAGGAGATGGCGAAGATAGTCGTGGCTTATGAGCCAGTGTGGGCGATAGGTACGGGCAAGACCGCGTCGGCGGAGCAGGCCGAGGAAATCCACGCCTGCATCCGCAAGGTCCTTGCCGGCAAGTTCGGGGAGGAAGTCGCCCAGGACACCACCATCCTCTATGGTGGAAGCTGCAAGCCCTCCAACGCGAAGGAGCTCTTCGCGCAGGAGGACATTGACGGTGGCCTGATCGGAGGAGCCGCCCTGAAGGCGGATGATTTCCTCGCTATAGCTTGCAGCTATTGACCTTCGGGAGCAAACCTCAGCAGCAGGCTTGAACGGGGCTGCCCCAGACTGAGGGTGTAGCCTTCATTGAGTTCCCTGCCTGTCAAGGTGACGCTTTCGCCCGAATCGGCATCGGTCAGGACATAACGCTTCGCGGGGTCGAGTCCCTGCAGATGCACCTTGCATCCGGCGTCCTCGCTCTGGGGGCGCCGGAATGCCATTACTATTCCGGTGTCGTCGGAGCGGCGGTGCAGTTCGTAGGCGATCCACCGGTCGGGGGCGGTAATCCTGTCGGTACCGGTCAGCGGATAATAGTCTTCGATGTAATATTCCTGTATCGACCTGTATTCATCATAGACACGCTTCATCTCCAGGATGTTGAAATGGATGTCGGTCAGCTTGAAGTTCATCACCATCGCCGATGAATATGCGGACCGCGAGTCGTACCTATCCGTCTGGTAGACACCGGTGCCGTGCATGGGAAGGAACCACTCAAGTCCGTAAGTCTGGTTCTGGTAGCCCTGGACCTCTCCGTAGCTGTAGTCCGTGCGCCACAGTGGGGCGGACCTTCCTATTGTCTCCAGGTCCAGTCTCCTTCCACCGCTGGCGCAGTTGTCGATCAGCATGTCCGGGAAACGGTCGAGCAGGCTGTCCCAGTAGGCGTACAAGCCGGCGATGTACTTCGCTTCCGTGATTCCGGAGCGTCCCTCTTTGTCCGCTGCTGCCCAGAAAGGAGCAGGGTCCATGTTGAAGTCCTGGCGGTAGTAGTCGATCCCGCGGCTTTCAAGGAAGTCGCCCATGTAGCCGCAAAGCCACTTTAGGGCCTCCGGATCGGCGAGGTTGAAAAGGAAGGTGTACTGCTCGCCCGGAACGGAGAGAAGCCACTCCCTGTGCTCGTTGTAGATGTCGGAATCCTTGAATACCCTCTCCGGCTCGAACCATACCATGAAGCGGGTGCCTTTTTCGTGTGCGCGGTCCGACAGGTCCTTGAGTGTTCCAGGGAACCTGCGCATGTCCTCCGTCCAGCTTCCGACCGTGTTGGCCCAGTTCTTACCCCCGCGCCAGTCTCCGGCGTTCTTATACCATCCGGCGTCAAGCCACATCGCATCCGGGACAATGTCGAAATCAGCGTAGCGGTCGATGAGGAAACGGGCGTAGTCGGTGGTCATGGCGGAATATTCCGACAGGGGGGCAGGCTCTCCCCAGTTGAAGCCTCCGCAGAGCGGATACATGGCGGTCTTCCCGTCGATCTTGCGGGAGTGGTGTTCCAGGACGAAGCGGCGGAACTTGTTGTTCCCGGTCATGTTGACCTCGCCCGAACCACCTTTCCATGCCATCAGCGAAATACTTGGCATCCGGACTTCTTCCCCTGGATGGAGGAAGGCGTCGAAGACAGCCATTCCTGCCTCCGCGGCAAGTTTCCCGCTGGACGGGTCGGTACGGAACGATGCAATCCATTGACCGCTCCAGCCGATCGAAAGGATAAGCCCGGAATCTTCGCTCCCTGAGGAGATTATGTTGAAGAAAGGTGCCGGACCGCCGGAGGAAGACCGCCCTTCGAGGGGCCGGAACGAGAGCGCTTCAGAGGTTACCGGTGTGTAATGGGGTGCGAAATCGTCGCTTGCACCCACGCTGCCGTTGATGTGGTTGAGGATGAAGCCTTGTGAGCCCTTGCGTGGGACTATCTGGACCGAGGCTGCCTTTACCTCGGAGATCCTCGGCGAGTCGGCCTTGCCCTCGTTACGGAAGCCCAGGGTCCATTCCAGCTCGTCGAAGTCGGCGTAGACCCTGACCTTGCAGATGGCCTTGAGGGCGGTGGCAGGGTCCTGCCAGACGCATTCAAGTGTGCCGTCCGGGGCCTTCGTCGAGGAGAACTTCCATTTCTTTATGAACCTGTCCGAAGGAATGCCGTCCAACTCGAAAGAGAAGGGAGGCTCCACTCCTTTCCTGAAGTGGCTTGAAGCCCATTTCCCGGCATCCGGGATGCCTTTTTCAAGGGTGTAGGATGGGCGTGCGGCAAAGGTCGCGCAGCAGGTGAACATCGCTGCCAGTGTAAGGATCGCTGTCTTGATTGTCATGGTTGTCTGTATGGTTTTTGGTTATTGTTCCTGTTATTTCTCTGTTTACGTGTGTTTATTCAAAGCTCGAGGGCGCCGTCGGAGTAAAGCGCCCCGTCGTGGATGTCGTGTGTGGAGAAGAGCACCGTCGCACCAGTCGACCTGGAGATGTCCCTGAGGACGGAGAGGACCATCTTCCGGTTCTCCACGTCCAGGAAAGCGGTAGGTTCGTCGAGGAGGATGACATTGGCACGGCGGACCAGTGCGATGGCCGTGCAGGCCTTCTGGAATTCCCCGTCGCTGATCCGGCCGAGGTCCTTGGATTCGATATCATGCAGCCCGAGGAGCCTGACGGCGTACTCTTCCGCCGCCAGGACTTCGGGCCCGGGTTTCCTGAAGGGTCCGTAGCCTTGCCCGAGGCCTGTGAGTATGAACTCGCGGACGGAGAAACCTTTCACTTTCGGAATCCTGGTAGGGACCATCACCACGGGGCCTCCGGACCTGAAGGATCCGGACAACGGCGGGATCTGGCCGGCGAGAGTCTTCATGAGGGTTGTCTTCCCGCTGCCGTTGCGTCCGGTAACCATTATGCAGGACCCGTCGGGGTAGCTGAAGTCCAGCGGTCCCGCGACGGGGCTGCCATATCCTGCCACTATTCTTTCAGCCTCGATCATACTGCCTGTCTTTTAAGCAATATCGCAAGTATCACTGGTATCCCTATCAAAGCCATGGTGCTTCCGACCGGGAGCGGGGTGGGGAACACCTGGGAAAGGATGTCGGCCGCAAGGGCGATCGATGCCCCGCAGGCCATCGTGGCTGGGATTACCTTCCAATGGACGGATGTCCCGGCAAGGCGCCGGGCTATGTGGGGGGCAACGATGCCGACGAATCCGAGCGGTCCGCAGAATGCAGTCACCGTACCTGCCATCAGGCAGCTCCCGATGACGGAGACTATCCTGACCCTCCGGATCGGAACGCCTGTCATTGCGGAATAGTCGTCCCCGAACAGGGCTGCGTCCAGGCCGGATGAATTCATGGCGGCAAGTGCGAGCCCCACGGCTGCCGCGACAGCCATGATCCCTGCCTGGGGGAGGGTGTTCCCTGAGAAACTGCCCGCCGACCAGCTGTAGAACACCTTCAGGCTCTCTGCATTGGCTGAATATTCAAGGATGGCAGTCACGGCGCTGAACACGAAACCGAGCATCACCCCGAAAACCAGGAGGGTGGGGGCGTCATGGAGTCGCGAAGCGACCACTGCGACCAGAACAGATGTCAGAAGCGCTCCGGCGAAGGCGGCACCGGCGACGGTCAGTCCGGACAGGGCTGCCGGAAGGGAGGCCCCTATGAGAAGAGTGGCGACTGCAGCCCCGGTACCGGCTCCCGCACTTACGCCCATGATGTGGGGATCTGCGAGAGGATTCCGGAACAAACTCTGCATCTGGAGCCCGGCAAGGGCAAGGGATGCCCCGGCCAGAGCCGCGGACAGCATCCGCGGGAGTCTCAGTTTCATGAATATCCCTCCGGCAGGAATGCCTATTCCTCCTCCGCCTGCCAGCAGGTCGATTCCGCAAAGCAGGAAGGTGATGCCGCAGGCTGTTGCCAGACCTTTGATCCATGAGTCCATTCCAATTCGAAATTTACTAAATTCCGGGCAATAATTGTAACGGAAAATGACTATTTTTACAAAAATCTTGATCCATATGAACATCAGAACCATCTTTGCAGCCGCCTTTGTCCTCGCCCTCACGGCAGGATACCAGGCCGCCGCCCAGCAGAAGACCGACAAGAATGGTGGCATTTCCGAGAAGATGCTGTCCGAAATCCGTACCGGCTATCAGGGTACCGCCGCCGACAAGGCTGTCCGCAATGCCCTCAACTCTACACCGATAGGAGTCCTGGCCTCCAATGCGGAGAACATCGCCATGATCGACACCCACTTCTCGGACCTTGTGCCGACCAAGGGGAGGACAGACCAGAAGTCATCCGGCCGCTGCTGGCTTTTCTCCGGACTGAACGTCCTCAGGGCAAAGATGATAGAAAAGCACGACCTTGGCAGTTTCACTTTCTCGCAGAACTATCTGTTCTTCTACGACCAGCTGGAGAAGGCCAACCTTTTCCTCCAGGGAGTGATAGACACCCGCGACAAAGGGTTCGACGACCGTGAGGTAGACTGGCTTTTCAGCAACCCGATCGGTGACGGAGGCCAGTTCACCGGCGTGGCCAACCTGGTGATGAAGTACGGAGTGGTCCCGTCCGAGGTGATGCCCGAGACCTACTGTGCGAACAACACTTCCCAGATGCGCGCCCAGCTTGCCAACAAGTTGCGTGAGGACGGCCTCAGGCTAAGGGAAGCGAAGGAGAAGGACCTCCAGTCCCTGAAGACCTCCATGCTGAAGGAAATCTACAGGATGCTCGTGATCTGTCTCGGAGAGCCGCCGGCAGAGTTCGAGTGGACCCGCTACGACTCCAAGGACAAGTTCGTGAGCACCAAGACCTACACTCCGAAGGGCTTCTACGAGGAGTTCATAGGGGACGACCTCAACTCCAACTACGTGATGGTGATGAACGACCCTACGAGGGAATACGGCAAGGTCTATGAGATCGAGTATGACCGCCATGTCTACGACGGACAGAACTGGCTCTTCGTGAACCTTCCGGTCGACCGGATCAAGGAGATGGCGATCGCTTCGATAAAGGATGGCACCGCGATGTACTTCTCCTGTGACGTAGGAAAGTTCGCCAACAGGGAGAAAGGTACCCTGGACCTTGCAAACTTCGACTATGGCTCCCTTTTCGGAACAACTTTCTCGATGGACAAGAAGCAGAGGATAATGACCCATGCAAGCGGATCGACCCATGCCATGACCCTGATAGGGGTCGACATCAAGGACGGCAGGCCGGTGAAATGGATGGTGGAGAACAGCTGGGGACCCTCTAGCGGCTACAAGGGCAACTACATAATGACCGACGAGTGGTTCGACGAGTACATGTTCCGTCTTGTCGTGGACCGCAGGTATGTCCCCTCCGACGTCCTGGAGATGCTCCGCGGGAAACCTGTCATGCTTCCGGCTTGGGACCCGATGTTCCTCCCGGAGGAATGACGGGAAGCGTCACTGCCGGATGACCCGGACCGTGACTCCGATAAGGTTGTTCTTCTCCCCGCACCAGAGCCACACCTTTTCGCCTTCCACTTTCGCCACTTCGAATTTTCCCTTAGCGGTCTTGACCTCGCCTCCGGCGGTGTAGGTTATGGTGGCATTGACCTTCTGCCCCTTGGACTGCGGTACTTCGCTGCACCTTGCCAGCCAGTAGGTCTTCATCTGGTCGTCGGACACCCGGCATTCCTTCGTGTCGGGGCTGAATCCGAACTGCCAGGTGAGAGGGTCGCATGAGAGCACTACCCTCTGTCCGATCCGGAGTTCGTATCCGGAACTGGCGATGAAAACAGGGTCGGCTTCCTCCCATTTGTTGCAGGAGGCCAGGGACAGGGCGCAGGTCGCGCACAGGAATATTCCGGTAAGCTTCTTCATCTACATTACGGTTATTTCCTTGACTACAAGATTCTTCGAACCATCCTTGAGGGTGGCCACGGCTTTGAGTGTACCGGACTTTGTGACATGATAGTAGCCGCTGCCGTCGGTGCCGATCTTCTGCGAATCGAAATACCATTCGACTTGGGCCCCTATCGCGTTGGCCAGCCTCAGGGGAAGGCCGGTGCCGGCAGGGAACATCCCGTTCACCCTGACGCTGGAGAGGTAGTCCAGGTAGATGTAGGGCGGTTTCTCGCCCTGGCGGGCCTTGGTGAGGGTGTCGTGCTCGAAACTGTGACCTGACAGCTCGCCGTTGCGGAAGACTATCCTGATGGAATATGCGGTGGTTGGGTTCAGCCCCTCCAGGGTCAGGGAATACTTTCCCGGCGAGTACGGGCTGACGGTTACTTCCCTGGTCTGGCCGGAGGTCTCTCCCCAGGTGACGACTGCGTCCTTCGTGCTTCCTTCGATGTCGGAATCCCACGTGAGGATCATAGCGTCCTGGTAGGTCTCGCAGTTGAACGAGGCTACCTTCGGGAGTACCTCGGCGCTGTTGTAGACATTGAATGTCACCTTCCCGTCCTTGTAGCTTATGTCGGTCACAGACCACGGCGCCTCCGTCCCGTCGTTGAAGACGAAGGCGGGGTCGGTGTTGACGGTGAACGAAGTCCTTGTCTTGTACGGGTAGAAGACCTGGCTTATGCTGAAAGCCCCGGAGACCGTCTCGACCATGTCGGCGCACTGGTGGGCGGGATTGCAGTTGACCTCGTTGTACTGCCACCTGTAGAGGGCCGTCACGTCCTTGCCGGCATCGTCTGAATACCCGGCCATGTTGCCGGACATGTCGACGTGGTAGATCGCCAGCCCGGAACCTCCGATGTAGGTGTCCCATCCGGTCTGCCTGCGGCATTCGAAAAGGAAGTATTCGTCTGCGTTGCGTGGATTCCTGCAGACCAGGTAGCGGCCGTTCTCGCCTATGGGCTCCAGGGTCCACGACCCGGCCTTGAGTTCCTCCGGCTGCCCGATTCCGAGCAGGGCCCTGTTGACGGCATTGTATTCGGGAGGGGTCTTGCCGTAATTGTTGTAGCCGCCGCCGTCCATCAGGTCGGTCTCGAACCACATGGCATCGGCTGTGCCTCCGCTGCCTTCCCCGTCTGTGTCGTAGAGGTCGTCGAGCCCGAGCGTGTGGCTGTATTCATGGCAGAAGGTACCGATCTGCGCCATTCCCCAGATAAGCTGCCCGCTGCTCCTGCGGCCCTGGACGGACAGCTCAGTAGATATAGCGTAGCTGGAGATACTTTTCCCGTCAAGCACGAGGCCCTCCGGGACGTACCACTGGTGCGGCCAGATGCAGTCGGCATCACCGCCTTCCGCCTCACTGCGCCCGGCGACTATCACGAACACGTTGTCGACTTCGCCGTCGCCGTCATCGTCGAACTGCGAGAAGTCGATCACCGGGTCGAGAAGCTTGCAGGCTTCTTCGACAATCTCTTCCGGATGCGAGTCGTTGTCATTGTCCTGGGGATTGTTGGCTCCGTAGTAGTCATGGTTCCTGGAGACGGTCACTATGCCGCTGACGGTGAAATTGAACTCGTAGGCGCCTTTGAACTGGTCGTTGAAGTAGTCCAGGGCACTTCCGCTGGCTCCGCCCTTGGAGTATCCCTGCTGGGTGATGAGGTCGGTGAAGTCCTGCTGCCTGGTTTCGGTCTGGAAAGGCAGGTCGGGGAATTGGGCCAGGACGACAAGGCAGTGTTTGCGGACGGTCTCCGCTGCCGGACGGAGGGAGGCAGGCCTTGCCTTCATTGCCTTCCGGCTTTCCAGGGCCATCCTTTTTTTCAGGGCCTTGGCCTCAAGCAGGGGGTAGGGGATGTTGCGGCTTTCTCCAAGGACGGTCGCAGGAGCCTTGTCTCCCACCTTGTACCCGCTGGGTGTCCTGGTCCCGTCGGCCGAGAATACCGCATATTGATAGAACCCATCTTCGCCCCTGGCAACGGTGCAGCCGTCGGCCGTCGTCAGCACCCTGCAGAACTCGTCTCCACGGACTTGCGCCAGGAAGGTGGAACCGTCCGGCTGGTACATCAGGAACGTGCCCCTTCTGGCAGGCATGCAGAACGCGGCGGTGCCGAACATCAGGGCAGCTATTATGATTGATAGAGCCTTTTTCATATTGGAGTGCATAGTTAGGCATTTTTTTCCGAAATGGCAAATGTCGTGGCACTCCGGAGGTTGGCTGAATGACATCCCGATGCCCCGGCTTCAAGGAGAAGAGATGTTGACTGTCGGTCTTTACCGGCTGTTTGGCCGGCCTGATAAAAAAGGGAGCCGGCTCGCCCTTGAGCCGACTCCCTCTATTTCTGGAAGTAGAGAATAACTATTTCTTTGCTTCAGCTACGGATACCTTCCTGAATTCCTTGAGGTCCTTCATGAGGTCGAGGGCATTCTTGCGTGCGCGTGCACCGGCAGCTTTGTTTCCCTTTTCAACCTGAGCGTCAGCGTTCACTACGAAAGCGTTGATCTCTTCCTTGATTTTTGCAACAAGCTTTTCCATTTCTTTTAAGATTAAAGTGAATAGTTAATATTATTGTATATTCAAATTCAGCCTTTTACAAACACTGCGTGTGCAATATATGTAAAAAAAAAGATAAAACAAACAAAAAAATGGAAAAAATGCTTTAAGGTACGGCAGTTAGACAACTTCGCCGCTGTTTTTCGGTTTGGCGTTGAGGAAATTCATAGCCCTGTCCGGACCTATCGTGGAGTAGTCCTTGAGACCTTGGATGACCCTTTCGCAGATGCCAGGGATCCCGGCCATCTCTTCCTCGGAAAGGTTGCCGATCACGTAGTCGACCTGCCCGCCTCTGGAGAAATTGCTTCCGATCCCTATCCTGATCCTGGCCCACTGGGTGGTCTCAAGACGCTCGGCGATGTCCTTCAGCCCGTTATGGCCGCCATCGCTTCCGCACTTGCGCATCCTCAAGGTGCCGAACGGAAGGTTGAGGTCGTCGCAGACCACTATAAGGTTCTCCAGGGGAATTCCCAGCTTGTTCACCCAGTACCTCACGGCGTTGCCGCTGAGGTTCATGTAGGTGGAAGGCTTGAGAAGGTGGAACCGGCGTCCCTTGAAGGAGACAAGGGCGACGTCGCCGTAGCGCTCTGTCATGAAAACAGCGCCGGATGCCTGAGCCCAGGCATCCAGCACCATGAATCCAAGATTGTGTCTGGTCGAGGCGTACTCGGCACCGATGTTTCCCAATCCTGCTACGAGATAGTCCATGACCCAGACACGGAAAGGGTAAACTACTCTGCGGTCTCTTCTTCGGCGGCAGCGGTCTGGGATGCCATCTGGCGGGTAGCCTTGACAACGCAGATGATGCTGTTCTTCGGAGTTACTACCTGGAGGTTGTCAATCTTGACGTCGCCGGCGACGAGCCTCATGTTGATGTCAAGCTTGGTCGTGTCGAGGGTGATCTCGTCAGGAAGGTCCTTCATGAGGGCGCTGACCTTGATCTCCCTTGCCGTCTGGACGAACTTTCCTCCCTTCTGGACACCGACAGGATGGCCGCTGACCTTGACGGGAACGGAAATCACGATGGGCTTCTCCTCGCTGACTGCCAGGAAATCCGCGTGGAGGCAGATGTCCTCGATCGGATGGAACTGGAATTCGTGGCCTACTGCGGTGTACTTCTGTCCGTTGTCAAGGACGATGTCGATGATGTAGGATGCGGGAGTGTGGGTGATTCCCTTGAGGTCCTTTGCGGAGACAGTGAACAGGACGTTCTCCTTGATGCCTTCTCCGTAGAGGTTGCAAGGTACGAGGCCCTGCCTGCGGAATGCCTTGATAACGGCCTTGTTGCCGACTTCACGGACTTTGCCGTTGAGTTCAAAATGCTTCATTGTGTTTTGTTTAAAATGTGTTACTCAGTTCCGGAATCCCGGAACCCCATTGCACCAAAAGCGCCGGGCGCTTTTATAAGGGCGCGCAAATATAGGAATATTTTCTCAAACCGCAAATTGCCAGCGGATTATTGCACAAGGCCCGTGGCATCGTTCCAGGCTTCCTTCCTGTAGTACTTGTCCAGGAGCGGAGTCCCGTTGGAGGGGAGGTACATGGTCAGGCCGCAGCAGGTCCTGATGTCGAATTCCGAAAGGAACGACGGGGTCGCCGCCTTGTAGGGCAGGCAGGCGTCAAGGGCGCCCTGGAGGACGTCGAGGTCGGAGGCGGATGCCCCGCTCTTGGCGAAGATGTCCTTCAGGTCGTAGAAGTAGTGCCTTCCCAGCCTGAAGAAGCCCTGTACCTGGCCGGAAGGTGCATCGGCGATCGAGGCAGAATACTTCCCTGACATCTCCTTGCACACCGAGGCAAGGCGGTCCAGGCCGGAAGTCTTTATGAGCGAGACGGTAGCCGACCGGTACTGGACCCTTTGGACGGTGTCGTACATCAGGAATGAATTCCTGGCCAGTCCCGGAAGGTCGGCGGATGAACCGTAGAGAAGGTATCTGAGCAGTGTCGAGTAGTCGAACATCCCGTCTGCGAGCACTTCGGCAGGGGAGCCGATGATGTAGTCCGCCTTGTCTTTCAGCCCGTATGCCAGTTCGACACCGCCGGAGAAGCACATGTCGAACAGGATGTAGTCGAGATGGTAGGGGATTCCGCTTGCAAATTCCTCGATGGACATCTGAGAGCGGCCTCCGCCTGCGGAAAGTTCCTCACCGACACTTCTCACCATGTGGCGGTAAGGGTCATCCTCGATCCTTTCCACGGGGATGTTCCAAGTCTTGCCGGGGGCTCTCCTTGCCGATGCGGGCAATTCCCCCGCATGCTCCCTCTCGAATTTGGAGGGACTGTAGTAATATCCTTCCGGCAGCCAGCCGGACCCATGGGACGAGAACACCAGTCCGTAGCCCTTCGCCGGGAACTGTTCCTTTGCATAGTTCATGACCTCCCTCATGGTCGAAGGGTCGCAGGCGCTCACTGACGAATCGAAAGCCTTGAGGACCTCGGTGACGAGATTCCCCTTTGAAACATAAATCCTCTTCAGGGTAGACTCCACGGGCTCATACCTGGTGTTCTTGGCTATCTTGGAGTAGATCAGCACGACGTTCCCGTCCTTGCCGGGGATGAAGGATTTTGGGACCTTGTTCTCGATGTCGCTGGTGGTGTAGCCACGTATCAGCTGCCTGTCCATGTTTGCGGAAAGGTAGCTGTAAAGGTCGTTGAATCCACATTCATAGAATATGAGGACGTTCCGGTTGTAGGGGTCCGGATCGTCCTTGTGGCAACATGATGCGGCTGCAAGTGCGACGGCCAGGACGGCCACCGCATGAAAGCGCCTGCTGAGTCGTAGAAGGTTCATAGTCTTGTCTTTAATGCAAAGAACGTGCAAAAGGCAAAAATAAGAATAATTCCCGGAATATGGCTATCTTTACCATCCGTTTTGAATCAACTCAACTGTCATGCGTACGATCATGAAAATCTTTGCAACCACAGCGGCGGCAGCCGCGATGTTCTCTTGCAGGCACGATGGTGCCCCGAAGGAATCCCGCTACCTGGTCGACGAGTTCGCCGACCTGAAAGTGATGAGGTACGACGTCCCGGGGTGGGACGCCCTGACCCTCCGCCAGAAGGAATATGCATACCATCTAGCCGAGGCCGCTAAGGCGGGGCGTGACATCACCTGGGACCAGTACTGCAAATGGAACCTCCCGGTGCGCCACGCCGTGGAGTCCGTCCTGGAGAATTACGACGGCGACCGCGAAAGCGAAGATTTCCTAAGTTTCATGGTCTATGCGAAAAGGCTGTTCTTCTCCAACGGCATCCATCACCACTATTCGGAGGACAAGATCATTCCGGAATGCCCGAAAGAGTACTTCGCCTCCCTTCTCGAATATTCGGAAGTTCCTGCGGAAGAGAGGGATACCCTCCTTTCGGTGATATATTCCCCGGACATCTATCCGCAGCGCCGGTCCACATCGGGTGACGGTGACATAGTCGCCCTGTCCGCCGTGAATTTCTATGACGGCGTCACCCGCGGGGAGGTCGAAAGCTACTATGCCGCCCTTGCCGATCCTTCCGATCCGAGGCCTGTCTCATGGGGACTGAACACCAAGGTGGTCAAGAAGGACGGGCAGGTGACCGAAGAGGCCTGGAAGGTCGGCGGAATCTATTCGCCGGCGATAGAGAGGATCTGTTCCGAGCTGGAGAAGGCCGCCGCCGTCGCGGAGAACGATCTCCAGAAGAAGGCCCTCGGACTGCTGGTCGAGTATTACCGGACCGGGGACCTCAAGCTTTGGGACGAGTTCAATGTTACCTGGGTCCAGGACACCCTCGGGACTGTCGACTTCATCAATGGTTTCATAGAAGACTATGACGATCCCCTGGGCCGCAAGGCTACCTGGGAAGGCTATGTCAACATCAAGGATTCAGCAGCCTCTGCCCGTACCGAAATCCTGTCTTCCAACGCCCAGTGGTTCGAGGACCATTCCCCGGTCGACCCGCGTTTCCGCAAGCCGGTCGTCAAGGGGGTCTCAGCCAAGGTAGTGAACGCCGTGACACTCGCCGGCGCGACCTATCCGTCCACTCCGATCGGGATCAACCTTCCGAACGCCGACTGGATCAGGCGCGATTTCGGCTCCAAGTCTGTGACCATCGCCAACATTACCCATGCCTACGACAAGGCTGCCCTGGAAGCCCCTCACAACACCCTGGACGAATTCGCTTGGGACGATGCCGAGAAAGAAGCCTACCGCAAGTACGGAAGCCTTACCGACGAGATCCACACCGACCTGCACGAATGTCTGGGCCATGGCTCCGGCCAGTTGCTTCCCGGGGTCTCCGCCACCGCGATGGGTGAGTATTCCTCGACCCTGGAGGAGGCCAGGGCCGACCTTTTCGGACTCTACTACATCGCCGATCCGAAACTTGTCGAGTTGGGGATCCTTCCTGACATGGAGGCTTACAAGGCTGCATATTCATCGTATATCCGCAATGGCATCATGGTCCAGTTCAGCCGTATCGAGCCCGGCAAGAAGAACACCGAGGCACACATGCAGAACCGCAAGCTCATCGCCGAGTGGTGCTATGAGAAAGGCCTTCCTTCGAACGTGATCGAGAAGAAGGTACGCCAGGGGAAGACCTATTTCGTGGTCAACGATTTCGTCGCGCTCCGGTCGTTGTTCGGCACCCTCCTTTCAGAGATCCAGCGGATCAAGTCCGAAGGTGACTACCAAGCCGGGAAGCATCTGGTGGAAACCTATGCCGTCAACATAGACCCGGACCTCCACAAGGAAGTCCTGGAGCGTTACAGGGCCCTTGGCCTGAAGCCTTACGGCGGTTTCATCAACCCGGAGATCGTCCCGGTGGTGAAGGACGGCAGGACAGTCGACTACGAACTGGTGCAGGCGGAAGGCTACCTTGAACAGCAGCTCGACTACGGCCGCCGCTACCGCACCCTGTAGGGCATCTGCCGGACGGGCGCCGCTGCCGTACCCTGTAGGACATCTGCCGGACGGGCGTCTTCAGGGGTCCGCTATCAGACACCGTGAAAGCTTGAGCCCTCTTTCGCGGTCCAGGATATTCAATTCCAAGAGATTCCCGACGGTCCATTCTTCCACCGGGGTGTTCTGCCTGTAGAGGACTATCGCCCTGGCTTCCTCCCCGGTGATGTAAGGATGCCTTGCGAGGTCCTTTTCCGGCAGGCTCCACAGCCTGAACGCCTCGGGCGGGCTTACCGTGACCAGGTCCTTAAGCCCGTCGAATTTCTCCTTGTCGAAATGCCAGATGTCCATCAGCTGTTCGGGGTAGGAATAGCCTCCCAGTTCATCCCTGTAGGCTACCATTTTCGCCGAGAAGAACTTCCCGATCCCTGGCAGGGAGCAGAACGCTGCTGAGTCCGCCTTGTTCAAGTCTATCTTCGGAATGGAGATGAAAGGTTCCAGCCTTCGGAAGACCGTGTCGTCCACGACGTAGGACCTCGCGAAGTCGGACTTCCTCCGGAACCGTCCTCCCTTTTGCCTGTAGCGGTCGATGGACAGGGCCTGTTTCTCGCTGAACCCGAGCCGCATGAGGTCTTCTATAGATACCGTGTTCGGGTCGAACTTGAAGCTTTCGTACCGGCGCGGGGTATTGTGGCGGCGTATGCTTTCCGCCTCCGGACTGCGATGGGTAATCCTTTCAGTCTTTCCTCCGCGGTACTGCAATGAGCCGGGATCCGGGGTTGAGTCTCCGTCGCCGGACCGCCCTGTGCCAGGTGATTCCGGCGGGTACACCAGTACGGTGTCGGGCCTGTCATGGTTTGAGATGATCCTGGTTACCGCCGCGCCGTGGATGAAAAGGGCGGCCTGGTAACCGACGATGAGGAAAACAAGGGCTACCGCCCCTACGATGAATGATGCTGACGGCTTCCTGCCGTCCTCCTTTGTGTTTTTCATACTTTTAAGTTTGTCAAGTGTTCCTGCCGGTCGGCTTGCATTATTAAGCTTTGGCAACTGTTCCTTCCGGCCGGCTTGTACTTTTAAGTTTTGCCAAGCGCTCCCGCCGGCGGCTTGCCGCCGTCAGGCGTCCGGCTGTCTGTCTTTCGAGGCTTTCTTTTCAGGTGCTCCGGCTACCGTGATAACGATTTCTCCCTTCGGCTCGTGCTCCCTGAACCATGCGGCAACCTCCGCAAGGGTGCCGCGTCTGTGCTCTTCATGGATCTTCGAGATTTCCCTTGCCACCGAACATCTGCGTTCTGGGCCGAAATGCTCCGCGAACTGCTCGAGTGTCTTGACGAGCCTGTACGGAGACTCGTAGAAGACCATGGTCCTGCTTTCCGCGGCCAGGGCGTTCAGGAGGGTCATCCTGCCTTTCTTGACGGGGAGAAAACCCTCGAAGCAGAACCTGTCGCAAGGAAGTCCGGATGAGACTATGGCCGGGATGCAGGCCGTGGCTCCCGGAAGGGTGACCACTTCAATCCCTTCGGCTGAGCAAGTGCGTACCAGAAGGAATCCGGGATCGGAGATCCCAGGTGTCCCTGCATCGCTGACGAGGGCCACGTCAAGTCCCTGGAGTATCCTCTCCTTTATCAACTCCACTGTCTGGTGTTCATTGAACTTGTGGTGGGACTGAAGCTTCCCCTGGATCCCGTACTTGTGCAGGAGGATCCCGGTCGTCCGGGTGTCCTCGGCAAGGATCAATCCAACGTCTTTCAAGACCTGGACTGCCCTGAAAGTCATGTCGTCCAGGTTCCCGACCGGGGTCGGAACTATGTAAAGGATGCCTGCCATGGACCTGTCATCCGAGCTTCCGCCGTACCGCCATCATTAGCCTGTACACAGGCTCGGAATTGAGGTCCCAGTCAGGGAAGCGGTCATGGACGTAAGCCACGGCTTCCTCGAGTGAAGCCATCCCGTTGAAGGCCGCGATGGTTTCCTGGAACAGTACGGGGTCTTCCTTGAATAGTACGTTGATGAGGAGAAGCCGGTCGTTCAGTGAGATCGCGCTGATCACGTTCTTGACCTTGGAGCCAGGCCTGTCGGTCCTCCAGGCCTGCTGCTCGGCCATGACGTCCATTACCGCAGTGTCTGCCTTGGCAGTGTCGATCAGGGCCTTCCTGGACGCAGGCCCGCGCTTCTTCCTGGGTGGTTCTGCGGCTGCGGCGGTTTCCGGGATGTCGATGGTTACCGGAATATCCACGGCTTCGGGGATGTCTGCAGGCCCGGGAACTTCCACAGGCTCGGGGGTGTCTGCAGGCTCGGGAATATCCACCGGTTCGGGAATATTCACCGGTTCAGGAATATCCACCGGTTCGGTAGTGTCCGCCGGCTTGCCTGCCAGGTCCGGCTCAGGTGTCCAGGCTGCTGCCGGCACTTCAGCCGGCGCTTCCGCCTCTGCCTGTTCCGGGGTATCCTCCGGCTCGGGAATATCCTCCGGCTCGGGAATGTCCACCGGTTCCGGGGTATCCGCCGGTTCAATTCCCAGCTGCCCGGCGTGGTAATCCTCCGGCAGGTCTTCCACTATCTCCACAGCCTCTTCCTGGACTGGAGGCTGGATGTCGGCAGGGATGGCTTCCGGCACCGGTTCCAGGTCCATTCCGGTTATCGAGATGTCGACGGGAGCGTCGTCCGAAATGTCACCAACAGGGATGTCCGGCCCGCCGGCCTGCGGAACGGGAAACTCTCCCTGCGTGCGGACGATGTCCCTGATCTCGTCTTCAAGGGCCTGCAGTCCGGCTTTCAATTCTTCGATCCTTTCCAGCAGGGCGGAAAGGGAGTTGGGTTCACCATTTGCCATAAAAACACTATCTTTGTGAGAAGTAATCAAATTTCAACAAATCTAACGAAATGTTTTCAGAAAACATAAAAAAAGCCGGAGAGATCGAGGTCATCTGCGGCTCGATGTTCTCCGGCAAGACCGAGGAACTTATCCGCAGGATCCGCCGCGCGAAATTCGCGAACCTCAAGATCGAGATATTCAAGCCTACGATCGACACCAGGTACTCCGAGGATGACGTGGTCTCGCATGATTTCCACAAGATCCCATGCCATGCGGTGAAGGATCCCAGGGAGATGCTCAAGGTCTCCGACGATGTGCAGGTGGTGGGCATCGACGAGGCCCAGTTCTACGACATGTCCCTTATTGATGTAGCAAAGGAACTGGCTGACAGAGGGATAAGGGTCATAATTGCAGGGCTTGACACCGACTATCTCGGGAAGCCTTTCGGGCCCATGCCATACCTGATGGCGATAGCCGAAGAGGTCAGGAAGGTACACGCCATCTGCGTCCGCTGCGGCAACCTTGCCAACCATTCCCACCGCCTGGCCCACAGCACCGAGCTGGTGGTCCTGGGCGAGAAGGATGCCTATGAACCACTTTGCCGTGACTGCTACAACAAGGCGATGGCGGCGGAAAAGGCGAGGGCTGCCGCGAATGGATCTGACTGAGAAGATAATCAAGGACTATTCCTACTATCTTCGCATCGAGCGGGCGATGTCCCCGAATACTGTGTCTTCGTATTCGTCCGATGTGAAGGCTTTCTTCGACGCCGTCCCTTCCGAACCTTCGCAGGTGGTCACCGGCGACGTCTCCGACTATCTTGAATCCCGCGGAACCCTTTCGAAGAGGTCCCAGGCCAGGCTGCTGAGTTCACTCCGTTCCTTCTTTGACTATCTGGTCCTCGACGGGGAGCGGAAGGATAATCCGTGCGACGGCTTGGAATCGCCCAAACTCGGGAGGTACCTTCCCCAAGTCCTGTCCGTCGACGAAGTTACTGCGATCATGGATTCCGTGGACCTGTCCTCCGTGTCAGGGAAGCGCGACAGGGCCATCCTCGAAGTCCTTTACGGGTGCGGGCTCCGGGTTTCGGAGGCCGCCGACCTCAGGATATCCAGGATATTCCTTGAAGAGGGGTTCGTGAGCGTGATAGGGAAGGGCAACAAGGAGCGGGTCGTGCCGATGGGGGAAATGGCCGCGAAAGCCGTTGCGGAGTATCTGGAAGCTAGGCCTCAGAGCGCATCGCCCCAGGATGACGACATCCTGTTCCTGAACCGTTTCGGCCGGAAGATGAGCAGGGTGGCGATCTTCGACATCGTCAAGAAGCAGGCAATGCTTGCCGGAATCCACAAGGAAATATCCCCGCACACTTTCCGTCACAGTTTCGCGACACATCTTATTGAAAACGGGGCCGACTTGCGTGTCGTCCAGGAGATGCTCGGACACGAGAGCATCCTCACCACGGAAATATACACCCACATCGACTCCTCGACCTGGCAGAGGGCCGTCCTGGAGCACCATCCGAGGAAATGAGGCCGGCGGGGGAATGTCTAGTCCTGATATGAGTTTACCGAGGTTGAACAATGAGTAGTTAGTTTTCAAATAGCTCACACGCCTGGTTTTGGCAATAGGCTGTAAATCAATGTATTAATTTTCGTTAACGTGATAGGTGGGCCGTATTTTGAGAGACCTTCACACGCTGTAGTTTTGTAATATGCTAATAATGAGATGTTTATCTTTTTGGTGCGTGTTAGCTATTTGAAAGTAAGTTGACCAAGAGAACCCAAGCCATCTACAGACTTGTGGGGTGAAGAGGATATGAGCAGGCCGCAAGCGGTGTTGTCCTGAGGACCCTGGCCACCCGCGGCCGTAAGCGGGACCCACAAGCGCAGCGCAGTGGGAGGGATGGAGCGAAGCGGAAGGTCCGAAGGACAATACTGCTTACGGCAGCCCGTCACCCTGCAGCCCGTCAACTATAAACGAAGAGGAGGCCTCAAAGTCAGCGGATTCATCAGTCTCCGTCAATGATCAACCAAAAAAAAGGTCGACCATTTTGGTCGACCTCGCCATTCTGCGAAAGGTATCGCCGCGTCAGTCCTTCGTCTCCTTGAGAGCCTCCCTTATGCGGCCTTCGATCTCATCCGAGAGTTCGGGGTTGTCGCGCAGGAGCTGTTTTACGGCCTCGCGTCCCTGGGCCAGTTTCTGGTCGTTGTAGGAGAACCAGGAACCGCTCTTCCCGATGATCCCGAACTCGACTCCAAGGTCCACGAGTTCCCCGGCCTTGGATATTCCCTGGCCATAGACTATGTCGAACTCGGCCTTCTTGAAAGGTGGAGCCATCTTGTTCTTGACCACCTTGACCCTCGTCCTGTTGCCGAGGGCTTCCTCACCGTCCTTGAGCTGGGTGATCCTGCGGACGTCGATGCGCACGGAAGCGTAGAATTTGAGGGCGTTGCCACCCGTGGTTGTCTCAGGGTTGCCGAACATGATGCCGATCTTTTCCCTTAGCTGGTTGATGAATATGCAGCAGGTGTTGGTCTTGGAGATGTTCGCGGTAAGCTTGCGGAGGGCCTGGCTCATCAGCCTTGCCTGGAGTCCGACCTTGTTGTCTCCCATCTCGCCTTCGATCTCCGCCTTGGGGGTCAGGGCGGCGACCGAGTCGATCACCACGATGTCGACCGCTCCGGAGCGGATCAGGTTGTCGGCTATCTCGAGGGCCTGTTCGCCGTTGTCGGGCTGCGAAATCAGCAGGGTCTCGAGGTTGACTCCGAGAGCCTTCGCATATGTCCTGTCAAACGCATGTTCGGCATCGATCATCGCTGCGATGCCGCCGGTCTTCTGGGCCTGGGCGATCGCATGGATCGCCAGGGTGGTCTTGCCGCTGGATTCGGGTCCGTAGATCTCGATGATCCTTCCCCTGGGATAACCGCCTATCCCAAGCGCATGGTCGAGCGCGACTGAGCCGCTCGGAATGACCTGTACGTCCCATTGTGGCTGATCTCCCAGCTTCATGATCGTCCCTTTCCCATAATCTTTCTCAATCTTGTCGATCGTAGCCTGCAGCGCCTTCAGTTTCGCGGCGTTGATGTCTGCGGCCTTTGCCTCTACCTCTTTTGCCATAATGTATAGGTGTTAAATTGTCAAAACGGGGGAAAAGATGTCCCCCTTCTCGCAAAGTTATTAAATTAACTGTAAATCTGCCATTATTTTTCGCTAATTTTGCAATCGATGGAAAAACCTGACGCCATGAAGGAGAAACTGCTTGGAAAAACCCCCGGAGAACTCAAGGCTGTTGCCCTGGAATGCGGTCTGCCGCAGTTTTCTGCCAAACAGATCGCCCGCTGGCTGTACGTCGGAAGGGTATCTTCCATAGATGCGATGACCGACATCTCCAAAGCCGGAAGGGAAGCCCTGAAGGAACGCTATGACCTGGGCCTGACCGCACCTTCAGCATGCAGCGTCTCTTCGGACGGTACCAGGAAATACCTCTTCCCGGTGAGATGTCCCCTTGCAGGCGGTTTCGAAGACAGTTCGGTGGAGGCGGTGATGATCCCGGACGATGACCGCAGGACCATCTGCGTCTCATCCCAGGCAGGATGCCGGATGGGCTGCAAGTTCTGCATGACCGGGCGTCAAGGTTTCCACGGCAACCTTTCCCCCGCAGACATCCTGTCCCAGTTCATATCCATCGATGAATCACGCTCGCTGACCAACGCCGTGTTCATGGGGATGGGCGAACCGTTGGACAATTTCGGCAATGTCATGCGTGCCATAGAGGTCCTGACTGCTGACTGGGGATTCGCCTGGAGCCCCAAGCGGATCACCCTGAGCACCATAGGCGTCATACCGAACCTCAAGGCTTTCCTTGACGGAACGCGTTGCCATGTGGCGGTCAGCCTCCACGACCCCTTCCCTGACGAACGTCTGGACTTGATGCCTGTCCAGAAAGCCTGGCCCCTGGAAGAGGTGGTGGAACTGCTCCGTCGGTATGACTTCACCGGCCAGAGGCGCGTCAGCTTCGAATACACCATGTTCTCGGGCATCAATGACACCAAGAGGCACGCCGATGCCCTGATCAGGCTGCTCCGTGGACTTGAGTGCAGGGTCAACCTGATCCGCTTCCACAAGATACCCGGCGCCCCTTACGAGACTTCGCCTGCGGTGGTGATGGAGAACTTCCGCGACAGGCTGTCCAACCATGGGATAACCGCCACCATCAGGGCATCGAGGGGAGAGGATATCCTTGCCGCGTGCGGGATGCTGGCCGGAGAGCACGGCGCAGGACTGAAAGAACGTTGACTATGGGAAATCTTGACAGAATAGCGACTCTTGTGGCGTTCCTGCTGCTTGCTTCCATGCCGGCGGCGGTCGGGCAGTCACAGCATGCCCGCCTCGATGAGGAACGCGAGGCAAGGGACCTTCGGGTGGAGAAGATCCGCTCTAAACTGGCCGAGGTCCGCAAGATGGAGAAGCGTCCCACCGTGGCGCTGGTCCTGAGCGGCGGAGGCGCCAAGGGGGCCGCCCATGTGGGCGTGATACGTTACCTTGAATCGATAGGCATGCCGGTGGATGTGGTGCTTGGCACCAGCATGGGCGGCCTGGTCGGGGGCTTGTACAGCCTTGGTTATGATGCCGGCCAGCTGGACACGCTCATCCGGGGTATAGACTGGGACATGGCCCTCAGCGACAAGGTACCGAGGGACTATCTCTCCTACACCAGGGTCAAGTACAAGGAGAAGTTCGTGGTCTCGTTCCCCTTCTATTATTCGAAGGACGACTACATCCGTCAGAAGGAAGACGACAACCGCTATCCAAGGCGCTCGGACGACCAGCTGCACTTCGGCGCCGACCAGGCGGATGCTTCGGACTTGGTCAAGGACAACATCCTCGGAAGCCTCCCTTCCGGGATGGTTTACGGCCAGAACGTAAGCAACATATTCAGTTCCATGTCCGTCGGCTACCAGGACGAGATAGATTTCTACGACCTTCCGATTCCTTTCATCTGCGTTGCCACCGACCTGGTGACCGGGACGGCGAAGATCTGGACCAGGGGCAAGATCAACACGGCGCTGCGTTCGACCATGTCCATCCCGGGGCTGTTCGCTCCCGTCAAGACTGACGGGATGGTACTCGTAGACGGCGGCATGAGGAACAATTATCCTACCGACCTTGCCAGGAAGATAGGTGCCGACATCATCATCGGAGTGAACCTTTCCAGTGGCTACAGGACATATTCGGAGATAAACAACCTTGGGGAAATCATCGATTCCGGGATCGATCTTATGGGAAGGTCTTCATTCGAGAGCAACGTGGACATCCCGGACGTGACGCTCAAGCCCGACCTTACCGGTTACAACATGTTGAGTTTCACCCCGGCAAGCATAGACACAATCATACGCAAGGGCTATGAGTCCGCCCTTGCCGAAGCTCCCGCCCTGGATTCCCTTCTCAGACTGACGGGTTCTGCGGGGACGAAACTGCGCAACCGGAAAGCGGAGGACCTGGGTGCCAGGAAAGTGATGATCGACGGCATTGAGGTGACCGGTGTCTCCGACAAGGAAAGCCTGTTCCTTCAGGACAGGATGAAGATGTTCGCCGGCACCCGTATGGGAAAGGACGAGATCGAGGACGCCGTTGCCAACATTTTCGGGACCAATGCTTTCGACTATGTCAACTATGAACTCCACGGGTCGCAGGAACCATACAGGCTTGAACTGAAGTGCAAGAAAGGGCCCATAAGCCAGGTGGGGTTCGGTTTCAGGGTCGATACCGAGGAGATAGTGTCGGTGCTGCTGAATATCGGGATCGGGGTCCAGAAGATACAGGGATCGATGCTGGACTTCACCGGAAAAGTGGGAACCAATCCTTATGCGTCCCTGCATTATTCCTATGTCGCCCCCAAGGGAATGACTCTGAATGCCGAGACCTCGGTCCGCTACACAAACAGGAATACCTTCAGCCTCGGCGATAACATACTGGGAATCAACTATTTCAACCTAAGAAACGACCTCTACCTGTCAAACATCCACTGGTCCCGGTTCTTCTTCAAGACCGGAATCCGGAGCGACTATTACAGGATAAACTCGCTGATGAGCGAGGACGTCATCGGCGACTACGATCTCAACCTCTTGAACAACAACTATTTCTCTTCGTTCATAAAAGGCGAGCACTATTCCTTCGACAACGGTTATTTCCCCACCAGGGGACGCTCCACGGTCCTCTCTTACGAGTGGATCTATGGCGGTGCCCCTCACGACATAGGACATTTCCATGCACTGATGCTTTCCGCACGTGCCGTCCACGGCACCGAGCACATTGCCTTCCTCCCTTCCGTCAACATCCGGTACCTCATCGGCGATGACATCCCGGCGCCTTACATCAATGCCATCGGCGGCCTGATGGCGGGTCGTTACCTCGAACAGCAGGTCCCGTTCGTGGGCGTAAGCAACGCCGCGGTTATGCAGAACATCCTGGGAGTCGTCGGCGGAGAGTTCAGGGTGAGGCTGAGCACCAACAACTACCTCTCCCTCATGGGCAATTTCGCAGTCTCCGCGAACGACCTGGGCGATTTCGAAAACTTCGGCAGCGGGAACGTCAAGACTGTGACCGGCATGGGGGTACAGTACGCCTACAACTCCATAATCGGTCCGCTTAAGGCTAATGTCAACTGGTCGACTCTGACCCATAAGGTCGGCCTGTACCTGGGGGTAGGCTTTGATTTCTGACACCATGGCGACTGAAGGATACGAACAGGTTCTGGGCAGGTTGCAGGCCCTGTGCTCGAGAAGGGAGTGCTGCAGTTCCGACATCCTGAGGAAGGCGACGGCCTCCCTTGACGGCGACTCCGCCCTTGCCGGGAAGTTGCTTTCTTCCCTCCAGGAAGACGGATTCGTGGATGACGGCCGCTATGCCGCCGCCTTCGCCAGGGAGAAGTCCAGGCTTTCCGGCTGGGGGCCTGCGAAGATAACCACGGCCCTGGTCATGAAGGGGATACCGCGGGATACGGCCAGGCAGGCGCTCCTCCAGATCGACGAGGCTGAGGCTTTCAGGAAGATGGTCTCGGTCCTGGAGGCGAAATACGCGTCTTTGCGGGGCGACCCGCACGAGAAGTTCAAGCTTCTCCGCTTCGCCCTGGGCAGGGGATATGACTATGAAGCCGTCGCCCCTGTGGTGGAACGGCTGGTGTCGGGCCTCGAAGCCGGAGTAAAAGATGATGATGAATAATTTGATATGAATATGGAAGCTATTGTCAAAACTGGATTCAACCTGCCCGGGCAGGTTGGCAAGTACGTCGGGAAGGTCCGTGACGTCTATGACATCGATGGTGATTATCTGGTCATGGTCGTGACCGACAGGATCTCCGCCTTCGACGTCGTCCTTCCGGAGGGTATCCCCTATAAGGGGCAGGTGCTGAACCTGATTGCCGCCAAGTTCCTGGACGCTACCTCGGACATCCTCCCCAACTGGAAGGTGGCTGTTCCCGACCCTGCCGTCACGGTAGGCCTGAAGTGCGAGCCGTTCAAGGTGGAGATGGTCATCAGAGGCTATCTTGCCGGTCATGCATGGCGCGAGTACAAGGCGGGGAAGCGTACCCTCTGCGGCGTTCCCCTTCCGGAAGGGATGGTAGAGAACCAGAAACTCCCCGAGCCGATAATCACGCCCACCACGAAGGCTGCCGAAGGTCACGACGAAGACATCTCGAAGGAGGAGATAATAGCCACCGGGCTCGTGCCCCGCGAGGAATATGAACAGCTTGAGGAATATACACGTGCCATATTCCAGAGGGGAACGGAGATAGCCGCCCGCCAGGGACTTATCCTTGTCGACACGAAGTATGAGTTCGGGCGCAGGGACGGAAGGATCTTCCTGATGGACGAGGTCCACACGCCGGATTCGTCCCGCTATTTCTATGCGGAAGGCTACGAGGAGAGGCTAGCCCGCGGAGAGCGGCAGCGCCAGCTGTCCAAGGAATTTGTCCGTGAATGGCTGATGGCCAACGGTTTCCAGGGCAGGGAAGGGCAGCAGGTGCCTCCGATGACACCGGAAGTCGTGGCCGGGATCACCGACCGCTACATCGAGTTGTTCGAGCACATCACAGGAGACCCGTTCCGCAAGGAGGAATATTCGGCGGAGAGGATCGAAGCTAACGTTTCCGCTTGCCTGAAGGAGCTCCGCTCCCGTGCCTGATCCACTCCGGGTAGGATAGTTTCTGCTCCAGGCTTGAGATTGCAGCCGCCCTTCTCGAAACATACGAAGAAGGGTGGCTTGCATTGCGTTTGAGGGGATTGGGCAGGCAAGCGGCGATCAGGCATGACTGCCTTCTCGTGAGTTTTGAAGCAGGGATGTCGAAATGGTACCGGGCGGCAGCTTCCGCTCCGTAGACTCCTTTACCCATCTCGGCGACGTTGAGGTACACTTCCAGGATCCTTTCCTTCCCCCAGATGGCCTCTATCAGCACGGTGAAATAGGCTTCCAGGCCTTTGCGGACCAGGTTCCTGTGCGGAAGCAGGAAGACATTCTTCGCCGTTTGCTGCGAGATCGTGCTCGCGCCCCTTACCCTCTTCCCGTCCTTCGCCTCCCGGCGGGCGTCCCTGATGGCCTTGAAGTCGAAGCCGTGATGTTTCTCGAACAGGTTGTCCTCGCTGGCGATGACGGCCCTGGCAAGTTCCGGTGAAATCTCCCTGTAGGGTTTCCATACCTTCCTTGTCCTGAACTCCTTGTCCGAACGGTATGCGATCGAGCGCTGGACCATGAGGGGAGTCACCAGGACGGGGCACCATTTAAGGACCAGCACCCAGACCAGGGACAAGGCTATCAAAGAGAGGGGCAGCTTTACCAGAAGCAACCTGCACAGTCTTTTCCCTATAGGGACCTCATTGCTCATAATCAGTCAGTTTTAATCTGAATTTCAGGCTTTTCCTGCCATCCGGGAATTCCTTGGCCCCTTCTTCCCGGAATCCAAGTTTCCGGTAGGCGTCACCGTCGGACCATGATGCGTCGGCGTAGCTCATCACGTCATCCGGCTCCACTTCGTCGATGAAGGCTTTCAGAGTCTTCCCCATTCCGCCGTCCACCCTGGTGGACCTGGCTGAGGCGTAGCGGACCCATTCGCAGGACCTTACGGTCCTTCCTCCCTTGTTCCATTTCCTCGGAGAGGAGAATCCTGAAACCGCAACCAGTTCCTCAGGACCGCCGCCTGAAGAATGGAAGAGCCCGTAGAAGTACCTGCAGCGGGTGCCTCCGAGCCTGTGGTTGGCTTCCAGGAAGGGCAATGCGGCCTCCTTGCCAATCCTCCGGACTTCGCAGTTGCGGGCGTATATCCTCTTCATCCGGTCCATGGTAGACGATGGTTTTCAACGATGCGAAAATAGTAAAAACGGGTACATCAAGCAAGTTTGCGGAATTATTATTAACTTTATCCGTTTAAAGGAATGATGAAGATGAAATCAAGGATACTGGTTACCGGAGCGGCAGGCTTCATAGGCGCCGCACTGATGAGAAGGCTCGCCTCCAGGGGGGACGAGGTCCTGGGACTGGACGAGATAAACGATTACTACGATGTCTCCCTCAAGCATGGGAGACTGGCCGTGAACGGCTTCGAGGGCCCCTTCGGGTATGGCGTGATGAAAACCGGCTCCATCTACCCCGGATCCCGCTTCGTAAGGATGTCGATCTGCGACAAGGAGGCTCTGGACGCCCTCTTTTCCTCGGAGAGGTTCGACAAGGTGGTGAACCTTGCCGCCCAGGCGGGAGTCAGGTATTCCATAACCAATCCCTATGCCTATCTCCACTCGAACCTGGAGGGATTCCTCAACATCCTGGAGGCCTGCCGCAACCATGGGACGCCCCAGCTTGTCTATGCTTCATCCAGTTCGGTCTACGGTCTCAACTCCAAGGTCCCTTTCTCCGAAGCCGACAAGGCCGACACCCCGGTGAGCCTGTACGGGGCGACCAAGAAGGCCAATGAACTGATGGCCCATTCATATTCCAAGCTTTATGGCATGGCGACTACAGGACTCCGCTTCTTCACCGTCTACGGCCCCTGGGGACGTCCCGACATGTCTCCCATGCTCTTCGCTTCCGCCATCATGGAAGGGAGGCCGATAAAGGTCTTCAACAACGGCGACATGATCAGGGACTTCACCTACATAGACGACATAGTGGAAGGTACCCTTCGGGTGATCGACAATCCTCCCGAGGCTTCCCGCTGCCCGGACGGAGTCCCTGCGAAGGTGTACAACATTGGCTGTTCCAGCCCGGTGAGGCTGATGGACTTCATAAGGGAATTGGAGGAAGCCTGCGGCAAGACCGCCGAGAAGGTCTTCCTGCCCATGCAGCAGGGGGATGTCTACCAGACATACGCCGACTGCACCGCCCTTCAGGAGGAACTCTCATACAAGCCGTCCACCTCCCTCCATGAGGGGATCGGCAGGTTCATGGAATGGTACAGAAGCGACAGGAACCCGCTCAAGAAAGACTGATTATGAACCCGGACGGAGCCCCGAAGATTTCCGAGAACAGCAGGAGGATAGCCAGGAATACCCTGGCTCTGTACTTCCGCATGCTCGTCCTGCTGGCCATCGGGCTCTATACGTCCAGGGTGGTCCTCCACTCTCTCGGCGAGACCGACCTTGGGGTGTACACGACCGTCGGGGGCTTTGTCGCCCTGTTCGCGGTGATATCCAACTCCCTCTCGGCGGCGATCAGCCGTTTCCTCACCTTCGAGCTCGGGAAGGGAGACCAGGACAGGCTGCGGCGTATCTTCTCCACTGCGGTGGTGATCCAGGCCTTGATCGCCGCGGGCATCATATTCCTTGCGGAGCTTGCCGGCCCGTGGTACATAAGCCGCTACATGACGATTCCGCCGGACAGGGTCCATGCAGCGAAGGTGGTCTTCCAGTTCTCTGTCGTGACCTTTGCCGTCAACCTTGTCAGCGTCCCCTACAACGCTTCGATAATCGCCCACGAGAAGATGACGGCCTTTGCCTACATGGGGATATTCGAAGGCCTTTGCAAGCTCGCCATCGCCCTGCTCATCAGCGTGGCGCCCATGGATTCACTGGTGTTCTACGCCCTTGCCATGTGCCTGGTGGCCGTGGCTGTGAGGGTGGTGTACCAGGTTTACTGCAGGAGGAACTTCCGGGAGTGCAGGGGGAAGATGGCCTTCGACCGGTCCTTGCTCAGGGAAATGTCCGGGTTCGCCGGGTGGAATTTCATCGGTGCGGCTTCCGGGGTGCTCCGGGACCATGGAGGTACGCTGGTGATCAACCTTTTCTTCCCCGCTGCCGTCAATGCCGCGCGTGCGCTTGCGATCCAGGTCAACGGTGCCGTCTCCCAGTTCGCGACGTCATTCATGACTTCGATGAATCCGCAGATCACCAAGTCCTATGCTTCCGGAGACCGCAAATACATGATGAGCCTTGCTTTCAGGGGATCCAGGTTCTCCCTGTACCTGCTGATGATGCTCTCTTTCCCCATCTTGTTCAACACCCCGTACCTGATGGACCTGTGGCAGGTGGACGTCCCGGACCACTCCGTCCGGTTCGTGCAGCTGGTACTGGTCCTGACCATGGTTGAGGCCGTTTCCGCACCGCTCGTGACGATGATGCTCGCCACCGGCGACATCAAGAAATACCAGATCATCGTCGGTGGACTCCAGCTCCTGAACGTCCCGCTTGCGTGGATCGCGCTCAAGCTCGGCGGGGCACCCGAACTTGTCTATGTCGTGGCGATAGCCCTTTCCGTGGCCTGCCTCGCAGCCAGGATGATCCTCCTGAGGGGTATGGTCGGACTGGACACCCGTGCCTTCTGCGTCCAGGTGCTTGGAAACATCGCCCTTGTCGCGGCGGTATCCATTCCTTTGCCCCTGGTCCTTTCGAAGGTGCTGGGAGAGAGTTTCCTGAATATGCTCCTGGTCTGTACCGTCTCAGTCCTCTGCACGGGGGCGGCGGTGTGGACCCTCGGCCTGGGCCGCCAGGAAAGGGACTTCCTCAAGGCAAAGGCGTTTGAAAAACTTGGAATCAGCAAAGATGGTCAACGTAGCTGAAAGAAACACTGACAGGAGCCGCTGCTGCGGATGCTCGGCCTGTGTCCGGGCGTGCCCCTGCGGCGCGCTCTCCATGAAGGCCGACCCCATGGGCTTCCTCTATCCTGTGGTGGACTCCGAGTCCTGCATAGGTTGTGGTGCGTGCCTGGAGGCATGCCCGTTCAAAGAGGAGGCAGCCGTGCCTGATGCAGGCTATATGCAGGATGCCTATGTCGCCAGGGATCCTTCGGCCCTTGGAAAAAGCCAGAGCGGGGGAGTGGCTTTCAGCCTGATGAAGAAGATGGTCCAGGAAGGGGGAGTGGTTTACGGTGCGGCTCTTTCCGACTCCTTCATGCCGGTCCACATGCGTGCCGCGACCATGGATGGCATCGAGCGGTTCCGTCTCAGCAAATATGCGCAGAGCAGTACCGACGGTGTACTCCCGCAGGTCATCGAAGACCTTGCCGCAGGCCGGAGGGTGCTGTTCACAGGCACACCGTGCCAGACTGCCGGTGTCTTTTCCGCCGTCGACACAGCCCTTCGGAAGAATCTCTTCCTGATGGACATAATCTGCCACGGTGTCCCAGCGCCGGAACTGTGGAGGGCCTATCTGGAGCACTGCTCCGCGAAGGCAGGGTCCCCGGTCCGGAGCGCGATGTTCCGGAATCCGTCCTTCGGCTGGCACAAGACGGTCCAGTCCATCGGTTTCGAGGATGGGACGACCCTTGATTCGGACGAATATTCATTCCTGTTCTACAAGGATATAGCGCTCAGGCCTTCATGCGGGTCGTGTCCTTTCGCTTCCCTGAGGCGCCCTTCGGACATAACCGCCGGCGACTGCTGGGGAGTCGAAGAGGCCTTCCCTGAACTAGCCGACGGCAAGCCTTGGTCCCTGGTCCTTTGCAACAGCGAGAAGGGGGCGGAGTTTTTCGCGGGGGCATGTCCCGGCCTCCAGGTCACGAAGATAGATGTGCAGAGGGTCCTTCAGCACAATCTGCGGTCCGCCACGGTGCTGGACCCCCGTTGGACAAGCTTCGAGAAGGATCTTCCTTCCAGGGGCTTCGCTTTCGTCAACCGGAAGTACGGCAAGGCATCCCCCGGCTACAGGATAAGAAGTTTCATCGCCAAAGTCAAGAGACATTTATGAAAGCAGGCATACTCACATTCCACAATGCCCGCAATTACGGGGCGGTCCTCCAGGCATGGGCGACCCAGGAATTCCTCCTCATGCGCGGGATCGACGCTGAGGTGATCGACTACCGCAGCCCGGTCATAGAGTCTTCCTACAGGGTCTGGCAGGCCGGACGCGACGGCCTCAAGGCCTTGCCGCGCGCTCTTTCCAGGATGGTACGCTACTCCCGGTTCGAAAGTTTCGTGGGCAGGAACCTTCGCCTGTCCTCTTCCAGGTACGGTGACGGAGACAGGATCGATGACATCTACGACGCCATCCTTTTCGGCAGCGACCAGGTCTGGAACCCGGCCCTGTCTGACGGCTTCGGAGGCCCTTACTGGGGCGGATTCCAATCTTCCGCCAGGAAGATAGCATGGGCCGCCAGCATGAATGCGGGGGCCCTCGGACCCGACGAGGCCGCTGCCGTCCAGCGTCTTCTCAAGGGTTTCGATGCTGTCAGCGTGAGGGAAGAGTCGCTGAGGGAACTCCTCCAGCCGCTTTGCGCAAGGACTGTGGAGTGCCTGCCGGACCCGACGCTCCTTCTCGACCGTGAGAAATGGCTGACGGTGGCATCTCCTGTTCGCCGGAGAGGTTATGTCCTGGCCTATCCGATGGTCTGGGAAGACAAGGTCGTCCAGGCTGCCCGGGAAATCGCGGCAAAGAGGGGGCTTTCCCTGGTCATCCTTTCCAAGAAGGCTCTCTGGCGTCCCCGGAAGGATACCGTCCAGTGGGCAGGGCCGGCTGAATTCCTTTCCTTGGTTGAAGGGGCTGCATGCATCGTGACTTCCTCCTTCCATGGGACTGCATTCTCGGTCATCTTCCGCAAGCCGTTCCTCTCCATAGTGCCCCCCGGTGAGAGGAATCTCAGGGTGGAGTCCCTGCTTTCCAGTCTCGCTCTTGAGGACCGGCTCTCTTCCGGGGCTGACATGGACCTCTCCGAGCGGCCTTCAGGCGGTGCCGAGGTGGAGAGGAGGCTCTCGGCTCTCCGGAACCAGTCGGCCGCCTTCCTCGACAAGGCTCTGGGCTGTGGCGAAGAGCCTGGGGCGGGACATTGAAATGACCGGTGCCCATGATTGTTTCTCCCAGAAAGACATGATTATAGTATTGTACATCCACAACGAGGATTTCGTGACCGGAGGCTCCACCAAGTCCCTGGAGAATCTCCTGCATTCGGTGCGGGACAGGGTCCAACCTATAGTGCTGGTCCGCGCGGAAGGGGCGGTCTCCGAATATTTCCGGTCCAGGGGCTACGAATGCATCGTGGTCCCGTTCCGGCGCAGTACCTACCGTGGCGGGGCATTGTCGCGCGCGCTGAGGTATCTGCCGCATCTTGTCACAACCACCAGGATCAACTCGCGGTGCGTGGAGACAGTCTGCGCCATGCTCAAGGACCGCGGGGTGAAGATCGTCCACTCCAATTCGAGCGTCGTGGACATCGGACCGGAGATAGCCGCCAGGCTCGGTGCCGCCCATGTGTGGCATCTGAGGGAATATTTCGACCTCGGGCTGAAAGCCAGGCCCTTCAGGGGATTCGCCCGCTGGCGTTCCCTGCTGGAAGGCTCCGACGCCGTGATAGCCATTTCCTCGGCGCTCAAGACCCATCTGGGACTGGATTCCGCTGGGAATGCCTACTGTCTTCCGGACGCTGTCTGCGAGGCGGCCGACACCTGCCTTGTCGAGGAAAAATCAGGGTATTTCGTGATGTGTGCCGGCCGCTGGAGCCCTGTCAAGTGCCCTGAGGTCGCCATAGCCGCCCTGTCAGCCTCGCATCTGGCGGAGGAGGGCTTCAGGCTGATGTTCGTAGGAGGTATCGATCCTTCTTACGAAGCGGAACTCCACGCCCTGGCCGGCCGCCTTGGAGTGGACAACGCCCTTGTCTTCAAGGGCCCGTGCGATTCGGTCAAGCCTTACGTCTCCAGAGCCCTTGCCTACTTGATGTGCTCCGAGTTCGAAGGTCTGGGAAGGGTTACCGTGGAAGCCATGTTCTATGGCTGCCCGGTGATCGCCCGGAAATCCGGAGGGACACTCGAGATCGTCAGGGACCGGGAGAACGGGTTTTTCTTCGACACGGTCGGAGAATGCGCTGCCCTGATGCGTGAGATGTCGGAAAACACCCCGATGGACGTGGTTTCACGGGCGCAGGAGGATGCCGTCGCCAGGTTTTCCGAAGAGGCTTTCGGCAAGAAACTCCTGGAGATTTACGACTCTGTACTGGACGGTCGGGGCACTCCGGGTGAAACAGGGACAATCGTAAAGGACAGAGAAGCCGCCTTCTAGCAAGATGATAGGGATAATAGTCATAAACTACCATTCCGAGGACAAGACGATAGCCTTCGTCAAGGACGAACTGAGCGCCGTTTCCTCGGACTATGCAGTCGTCATTGTCGACAACGGCAGCACCCCCGAGAGCCGGACCACTCTGCTGGAGGCTTTCAAAGGGTGCGCGGACCAGTACGTGTTCGTGGTGCCTTCAGAGGAGAACCTGGGGTTTGCGAAGGGCAACAACCTGGGCGCCGCCGTAGCCATCAACCAGTTCTCGCCGTCCCTCCTGCTGTTCGCCAACAACGACATCCGCTTATCGAGCGCTGGGGTGGTGGAAAGGATGGCCGAGAAGCTCCAGTCCACGCCGGAGGCGGCCGTGATCGGGCCCAAGGTGGTCGGACTGGACGGCAGGCTGCAGAGTCCGGAACCATACATGTCTTTCTGGAGGAGGCATGTCTGGCATTACTGGTCCAACCTGGTCCCGCCCCTCGGACGGAAGGAAAAGTCTTACGTGCAGGAATATTCAAGGAAGGCTGCAGAAGGCTTCCATTACCGCGTGTCGGGCTCCTTCTTCATGGTGCGGACTTCCGACTGGGAGGCTGTCGGAGGAATGGATCCGGGCACATTCCTCTATGCCGAGGAGATGATCCTTTCGGAGAGGCTCCTGAGGGCCGGCAGGAAGGTCTATTATTTTCCTGCGGTCTCCGTCGTCCACGAACACGGCTTCACGACAAGGAAATATTACGACGAACTCAAGGTCCGTTCCCTCAAGTTCGAAAGCGAATGCTACTACTACCGCACCTACCGGCACACTCCGGCATGGCAGTTCGCCATCGCGCGGTTGACATATTCACTGAAGAGACTCCTGAAGCGATGAAGAAGATCTACGTTGCCCCTTCCGCAAGCCGCAAGGACGGCTATCCCAACCGGTACGTCCCCCTCCTTAAAAAGGAACTTGCAAGGTATTTCGAAGTGCTGGAAGCAGATGACAGGCCATGCCTCATGCAGGGGCTCAGCCTCCTGGTCAACTCCTTCAAGGCTGATGTCTTCCTCCTTTCCTTCGTGGAGACCATCGCCTTCCACAAGCTGGCCTTCATCCAGTACCTGATGGCCAGACTTGCCCTCAGGATAATGAAGCTCCGCAGACGCAGGATCGTGTTCATATTCCATAACCCTCGTCCGCACAAGGGCGAGAACCACATGAGCAGGGAACTTACCAGGATGCAGCTTCTCCTCTCCAGTGCGGTGGTTTCGCATTCCGGAGAGACCGCCGGGATCGCTAGGGACATGCTGTCACGATTGGGCGGCGATCCATCCAAGGTAGTTTATGCCTGCCACCCGATGGTGGTTCCGGAAGATTCTCTATCTGAGCCGGATATCCCTCCTGTCAGGGATGCCCTTGTCTGGGGGAGGATACTTCCGTACAAGGGCGTGGAGGAGTTCGTCTCCGATCCATCCGTCCGCGAGGCGGGACTCAGCGTGCTGATAGTCGGCCGCTGCGACGACCCAGGCCTTGCCGCAAGGATCGAGGACGCTGTGGCCCGTCCTTCGGCGACGAGGTTCATCTTCGAGAACAGGGAGGCCGGCTTCGACGAACTGCGGCAACTGGTCCGTTCGAGCGCACATGTGGTGTTCCCTTACCTTCCCGGCAGCGTTTCCGGTTCCGGGGTCCTGATGGACACGATTGCGATGGGTGGTACTCCTGTCGGCCCTTCCACAGGGGCTTTCCTTGACCTGAACCGGGAAGGCGTGTGCGATGTCTACGGGTCCTACGGGGAACTTGTCTCGGTCCTGCGTCACGGGCGGAAGATTCCTGCCGGTGAACTCCGCGCCTTTGCGCAGGCCAATTCATGGCCTTCCTTCGCAAGGCTCCTGTCAGGCCTTTGCAGCGGGTAAGCTCCCTGGTGCCATGCGGCCGTTATTGCCTGTCACGGTCGTCCTGTCCGCCGTCAACTGCCTCTTGAGGATAATCCCCTGGTGCCATGCGGCCGTTATTGCCTGTCACAGAGGGCGGTAGCCTGATTCGGCCAAGTATGGCTTGATTTTGGCAGGAAGGCAACTTTCGGAAAAAGGTATGAAACAAACAATACTTTTATCATGAAGAAATTCTTTACCGCGGTCCTTGCAGGAGCCATGATGCTCATCGGGACCTCCGCCTTCGCCCAGGCCTCTCTCGGCGCAGGCTATGTTTATGGCAAGACCAACATCGATGTCAACATCCTCAGCCTCCTTACCAAGGAAGTCGATGCAAGTCTCAACGGATTCTACCTCGGCGGCAGCTACAACATCCCTGTCGGAACCTCCGGGCTCGGGATTGCACCGGGACTCTATTTCTCCTACCTGACCAAGGACAATGCCAACCTGGCAGTCGCTGAAGGAGACCTTACCGAGACCTATTTCACCGCACCGATAGACCTCAACCTCGGGGTTCCGGTCGGAGACGGCCTGAGGTTCATCGTGTTCGGCGGCCCGACCCTTTCCTACGGCCTTACTTCCAAGGTGGCCGTTCCGGTCAGCGGGGACAGCAAGCACACTTATGACATCTATGACGGCGAACTGTCCAACTGGACCAAGTACAAGAACTTCGATGTCATGGTCGGCGGCGGAGTCGGCCTGGACTTCGAAAACATGGTACGCTTTACCGTAGGCTATGATTACGGCCTTCTCAACAGGGGCGGTTCGACGGTCAACGTGCACCGCCAGCAGCTCCATGCCGGAGTAGCCTTCCTCTTCTAATTATCGGAAAACCTTGTTTTAATATTTTTTTATAACCATGAAGAAAATCTTTACAGCTGTCATCGCTGGAGCGATGATGCTCATCGGAACTTCCGCATTCGGACAGGCATCCATCGGCGCAGGTCTCGTCATGCCTATGAACACAGGCGCGAACCTTCTCAGCTCGGGTACTGAAACCACCACTCTCTCCGGTTTCTATGCCGGCCTCAACTACAACATCGGCTTCGGCAATTCCGGTCTCGGACTCGCTCCCGGCGTCTATTTCAACTACGCTACCAAGAACGAGAACAACATCGACCGCAAGCAGATGTACCTTTCCGCTCCGGTGATGCTCAACCTTGGCCTGCAGCTTACTCCCGGTTTCGTCATCAGGCCTTACGCAGGTCCTACCTTCGCCTATGGGCTGAAGGACGAGATCAGCGGTTCAGTCGTTACGACAGATTGGTACGACAACGACAACTACAACCGTTTCAACATCCAGGTTGGCGGCGGCATCGCCTTCGAGTTCTATGATATGGTCCGTTTCGACGCTGGTTACGACTATGGCCTGACCAAGATCTATGACACCACGGCAGGCAGCCTCACCAAGAATCAGTTCCATGTCGGCGTAGCCTACATCTTCTAGCCTTTGGAGGAAGTATGACTGGAGGTCGGCCGTTTCGGCCGGCCTCTTTTTCTTGTGTATCCCGGGCGGCAGATGACCTCCGGGGCCTTCAGGGCTTCAATACGTTTTTTTTGCATATATTTGTGGAAAGAGGTTTTTGCAATAATGAAAAAGATCATTCTCATTCTTGTGTTGTCGGCCTTTTCGGCCGCAATGGCCGCCCAGGAAGCAGGCGCGCTAAAGCTTCCCGCCGTGTTCTCGGACCACATGGTCCTTCAGCAGATGTCCCAGGCTCCCGTCTGGGGCTGGGCCGCAAAGGGTGCAAAGGTGGTTGTCGAACCTTCATGGACAGGTGGGCGCTATACCGCCACGGCGGATGATTCCGGACGTTGGGAAGTGAAGGTGCAGACTCCCTCGGCGGGAGGACCGTACTCATTGAAGGTCAGCGCAAAGGGTGTGAAGAAAGCCATCGTCCTCCAGGACGTGATGATAGGGGAGGTGTGGCTCTGCAGCGGCCAGTCCAACATGGCGCTTAGCCTGATCGGCGGCATTTCGCAAGGAGTTGAAGGAGCTTATGACGCCATTTCCGAAGCCCATGAATATGCCGGCAGGATCCGCTTCTTCAGCATAAACGCCGGCAAGGCGTTCACTCCACAGGAAGATGTCGACTGTGCATGGACTCACACGGAAGGCCCTGTGGCCGCCGAAGTCTCAGCCGTAGCCTATTTCTTCGCCAAACGGCTCACCAAGACTCTTGGCGTCACCGTGGGAGTCATCGCGAATCCCTGGGGCGGATGCCTGCTGCCTCCATGGCTGACGGAGGATTACCTGGACAAATATGCAAAAGCCGGCATTCCGGAGGACAAGTATCAGGCGATCCTTGACCGCAGGGACGAGCCCGATCCGAACCGAGAGGCTCCGCGCCAGGTGGCAACACTCTATAATTCAAGACTTTATCCTGTAAAAGGCTACGCTCTTCGCGGGTTCGTCTGGTATCAAGGCTGCTCAGAGCTGATATTCGGGGATATTCCTTACTACGACAAACTCCAGGCGGCTATGGTCCGCTGCTGGCGTGACGCATGGGGCGATACCGAAAACAAGCTTCCTTTCTATTTCACCCTCATCGCCCCCTACGGCTACAGCAATCCGGAGGGGACCGCTCGCGGCTATTTCGTCGAGAACCAGCTCTCTTCCCTGGACATAATCCCGAATTCAGGGGTGGCGGTCACTGAAACCCTCGGGGACAAAGGGTGCATCCATCCCGGCAGGAAGAAGGAAGTGGCCGACCAGTTCGCCGTCCTCGCCCTCGAGAATGTCTACGGGATCAAGACCGGCCTTGGAAACGGATTCGCCCATCCCGACGTTGTCACCTTCCCCGGCGGGTCCGACGTCCAGACGGGCAGGATACACCAGTCCGGCTATGACATCGATATCCGGAAAGGCGACGATGCCGCTCCAAGGATAGTCGTCCATTTCACCGACACCAGGATCGGCCTCGGCCATTACTCGGACTACGGTTTCCCCGTGAAGGGGTTCGAGGTCGCCGGTCCCGACCGGGTGTTCCATGAAGTGCCTGCTTCAACGCTCTGGGACAGTGTGGTCATCGACTGTTCTTCCGTGCCTGATGCCGTGGCAGTCCGCTATGCCTTCCACAACTGGACCGAGGCTGACCTTAAGACCAGTCTTGGCATCCCGGTCGCCTCCTTCCGTACTGACAGCTGGTAGCCCGACGATGACAGAAAGTCAGGAAAAACCGTAAAAAATACTGCGGTTAAATAATTGTAATTGTCTCTGATTATCTTTAAATTTGTAAGTTAATCGGAGACTTTTTGTTTTTATGGCAGTATCTGGTATACTAAGGAAAATTTTCGGCTCCAAGTCCGACAGGGACATGAAAGCCGTCAAACCGGTCCTGGACAAGGTCCTGGCCGCATACGAAACGATAGACAAACTTGACAACGATGCCCTCAGGGCGAGGACTGAAGCCCTCAAGTCCAGGCTCCGCGAAGCCGAGGCACCGTTCGAGAAGAGGATCGAGGAGATCCGCCAGAAACTCGAGGAGGACATCCCGGTCCAGGAGAAGGAAACCCTGGCAACGGAGTCGGACAAGCTTGTCAAGGAAGAAGACACCGCGATCGAGAAGGTCCTGGACGAGATCCTTCCCGAGGCCTTCGCCATCATGAAATCCACGGCCCGCAGGTTCAAGGAGAACGAGACGGTGACCGTGACGGCAAACGATTTCGACAGGAAGCTTTCCATAGACCACGACTTCGTCACGATCGAGGACGACAAGGCGGTCTACCGCAACCACTGGATGGCCGGAGGCAACGAGATTACCTGGGACATGGTCCACTATGATGTACAGCTCATCGGCGGAATCGTACTCCACCAGGGAAAGATAGCCGAGATGGCCACCGGTGAGGGAAAGACCCTCGTGGCGACCCTTCCGGTGTTCCTCAACGCACTTGCGGGGAAAGGCGTCCACATGGTCACCGTCAACGACTACCTGTCAAAGCGTGACTCCGAGTGGATGGGACCCCTGTACATGTTCCATGGCCTTTCCGTCGACTGCATAGACAAGCACGAGCCCAACAGCGAAGCAAGGAAAAGGGCCTACAACTGCGACATCACCTTCGGGACCAACAACGAATTCGGTTTCGACTATCTCCGTGACAACATGTCCTTCACCATGGGGGACCTTGTCCAGAGAAAACACCACTATGCGATCGTCGACGAGGTCGACTCCGTCCTCATCGACGATGCCCGTACCCCGTTGATCATCTCCGGTCCTGTAGCCAAGGCCGAGGACGACCAGCAGTACATGGATTTCAGGCCCTACGTGGAGACCCTGTACCAGAAGCAGCGTACCCTGGTCAACCAGATCCTGAACGATGCCAAGAAGGCCATCGCAGCCGGTAAGGAGGAGGGCGGGCTCCTGCTCTTCAGGGCTTACAAAGGACTTCCCAAGTACCAGCCGCTGATCAAGTTCCTGAGCGAACCCGGGATGAAGCAGCTCATGCAGAAGACCGAGAACTTCTACATGCAGGACAACGAGAGCCAGATGCACATCGTTACCGATGAGTTGTATTTCGTCATCAACGAGCAGCAACATTCGGTCGACATGACCGACAAGGGACACGATACCCTTGCCAATGCCGTTTCCGATCCGGACTTCTTCGTGCTCCCGGACGTCGGATCCAAGATCGCCGAGATAAAGAAGAACGAATCGCTGAGCCCCGAGGAAAAGCATGAAGCCCAGGACAAGCTGATGGAGGACTATTCCCTCAAGAGCGAGCGTGTACATACGATGCTCCAGCTCCTGAAGGCTTATGCCATGTTCCAGAAGGATGTCGACTACATCGTGATCGACAACAAGGTCAAGATCGTGGACGAACAGACCGGCCGTATCATGGAGGGCCGTCGCTGGAGCGACGGACTGCACCAGGCCGTGGAGGCGAAGGAAAACGTGAAGGTCGAGGCTGCGACCCAGACCTTCGCCACGATCACGCTCCAGAACTATTTCAGGATGTACCACAAGCTCGCCGGCATGACCGGTACCGCAGAGACGGAGGCAGGGGAGTTCTGGTCCATCTACAAGCTGGACGTGGTGGTGATCCCTACCAACCGCCCCGTCATCCGTGACGACCAGGACGACTTGATCTACAAGACGAAGAAAGCCAAGTACGCGGCAGTCATCAACAGGATCGAGGAGCTCCGCAATTCAGGGCGTCCCGTGCTGGTCGGTACGACGGATGTCGAGACATCCGAACTCCTGAGCAAGCTGCTCCGCCTGCGCGGTATCAAGCATAACGTCCTGAATGCGAAGGAGCATGCCCGCGAGGCTGAAATCGTAGCCCAGGCCGGCCAGAGCTCTCCCGGACAGGTGCCCGTGGTCGGGGAGGACGGAGTCAGGCGCCTTGAGGACAGGATGCTGGGTGCGGTTACGATCGCGACCAACATGGCTGGCCGAGGCACCGACATCAAGCTCACCCCCGAGGTGAAGGCTGCGGGAGGACTTGCCATCATAGGTACAGAAAGGCATGATTCACGCCGTGTGGACAGGCAGTTGCGCGGCCGTGCCGGCCGTCAGGGCGACCCCGGTTCTTCGGCGTTCTACATCTCCCTTGAGGACAAGCTCATGCGCCTGTTCGGGTCCGAGAGGATCGCGGGCGTCGTGGACAGGCTTGGGATGCCGGATGACGAGGCGCTGGTGAACGGAATGCTCTCGAAGTCGATCGAGAATGCCCAGAAGAAGGTGGAAGAGAACAACTTCGGCATTCGTAAGAGACTTCTTGAATATGACGATGTGATGAACTACCAGCGCGAGGCGGTCTACGCCAGGAGACGGAACGCCCTTTCCGGCGAAAGGATCGAGATAGACGTCCAGAACATGATGATCGATTCCTCCTCGCTGATCGCCGACCGCGCCCAGGGAATGAGTTACCAGGATTTCGAGGAATATGTGATGGGGCAGCTGTCGATTGACCTTGGCTTTGACGAGGAGTTCTATTCCGGAGCCAATGCCGACGCCATCGCCTCCAGGCTTTGCGACCATATGAAGGAGGTCTACGACCGGAGGATGAGTACTCTGTGCGAAAAGCTCTATCCCTTCATCAAGACCATATTCGAGAAGCAGGGAAGCATGTACCAGAACATCGCTATCCCTATTTCCGACGGCCGGAAGCAGCTTACCCTGAGCGTCAATCTCGAGAAGGCCTACAACACCCAGGGCAAGGAGACCGCAAAGGCTCTCAGCCGGGCCATCATCCTCTACCAGATCGACGAGCACTGGAAGCAGCATCTGCGCGAGATGGACGACCTCCGTACCTCCGTCCAGAACGCCACCTACGAGCAGAAGGACCCGCTTGTCGTGTACAAGCTTGAAAGCTACAACCTTTTCGCTTCCATGCTCGAGGAACTCAACAAGGACGTCCTCTCATTCCTGCTCCGTGCCTTCGTCCCGCTCCGCGAGGACAGCGCCGCGCGTCCCGCCCAGGCTCCTCAGCGTCGCAACAACCTCAGCCAGATGAGGACAAGTCACGATAACCTTAGCACCAACGGAGAGCAGAAAGCCAATGTTCCGGTCCGTGTCGACAAGAAGATCGGCAGGAACGATCCCTGCCCTTGCGGGTCAGGAAAGAAATACAAGAACTGCCACGGCAGGGACCTGTCATAACTAAACGACAATCAGAAACAAATATCATAATACCATGGCAAATTTTGGAAGAAATGACGAAGTCATCGCTGGCGAGAACAGCAGGATATCCGCTGGGACTACCATCAAGGGAGAGATAAAGACTCCCACTGACATCAAGATCGACGGCACCTTCGAGGGCAAGGTAACCTCGGATGCGAAGGTAACTATCGGCGAGAACGCAGTCATCAAAGGCGACATCGTGTGCAACGACGCCGACCTCTGGGGACAGGTCAACGGCAACCTTTATGTCAAGGATACCCTTTCCCTTAAGGATACCTGCGTAGTCGAGGGCGACCTTCACATCAGGAGGCTGAGTGTCGAGCTGGATGCCAAGTTCAACGGCAACTGCAAGATGATAACCGAAGCCGATTTCCAGGCTCTTACAGCCGGCGACCAGCCCGCCATGTACGACGTTCCCGAGCCTGAGGAACCAAAGTACGATGACAGCTACACAGTCGGCGGCCCTTCTGCAGGATCACCTTTCAGCGTACCTGCCGAGGAAGAAATTCCCGAAGCCTGACACTTGATGAGAGGCTCGGACCTATGTAGTCCGTGAAAGCCTCCGGGCTGTGGCCATATAAGAAGAGGATGACCTCAAAGTCCCATGAGGACTTATCGGTCACCCTCTTCTTCTTGAGCGGAATACGAGGTTCGAACTCGCGACCTTCGGCTTGGGAAGCCGACGCTCTACCAACTGAGCTAATTCCGCAGCGGCTGGTTCTCCCGAACCGACCTTTTCAAGGAAAAAGCGCAGAAACACTGCGCTTCCTTGGTGATCCCCACAGGATTCAAACCTGTAACCTTTTGATCCGTAGTCAAATGCTCTATTCAGTTGAGCTAGGGGACCGTTTTGCGGGAAATCATCCCGCCTTCTTGCTACTGAGCCTAAGCCTCGGTTTCCTTGGCGACGGCTGAGTACTTGCGCTCCTTGATCCTGGCCTTCTTTCCAGACAGGTTGCGGAGGTAGAAGATCCTTGCCCTGCGGACCTTACCGGCCTTGTTGAGTTCGATCGAGTCGATGAAGGGTGACTGGTAAGGGAAAATCCTCTCGACACCGATTCCGCCGGAGACCTTGCGGACAGTGAAAGTCCTGGTCTGGGGAGTGGCGCCCCTCTGCTGGATGACGACACCTCTGAACTTCTGCAGCCTGTCCTTGTCGCCTTCCTTTATCCTGTAAGTGACGGTGACGGTGTCACCGGCCTTGAACTTGGGATAGCTTGCAACTTTCTCGTTAGCGAAAGCTTGCTCTACAACTTTAATCAAATCCATTTCTCAGTACTTTAACGCAACGTCACGCACTTTTGATAACGACCCGTGAGAGGTTGCTTTGTTTTTGGGACTGCAAATGTACAAATATTTCCAGAATCTCAAAAACTTTTTGGAAATTATTTGAAGTATTCGATCGCTGAGGCGCAGATTTCGGTTATCCTCTGCCAGTCACCCGTCTGCAGTGCGTCTTTAGGGAACAATTTCGATCCCATGCCGACGCAGGTGACTCCCGAGGCCTTCCATGCGGAAAGGTTTTCGCGGGTCGGTTCCACCGAGCCTGTCGCCATCATCATGGTCCAGGGCAGCGGTGCCAGTACGTCCTTTACGAACTTCGGCCCGCCTACGCTTCCTGCAGGGAACACTTTCACGAGGTCGCACCCGAGCTCCTGTGCATTGCATATTTCCGTCACGCTTCCGCAGCCCGGGGTGTAGGGGATGCCGTGCCGGTTGCAGAGCCTCGCAACCTCGGGGTTCAGGGAAGGGGAGACTATGAAGTTGGCTCCCATCTGGATGAAGAGCGCAGCAGTCGGCGCATCCAGTATCGTCCCGGCTCCGAGCATGAGCCCGGGGCACTCGGCGAGGACATACTTTGAAAGGTCCCTGAAGACCTGTATGGCGAAATCGCCCCGGTTGGTGAATTCAAATGCGCGTATCCCTCCCTTCCAGCACGCCGTGGCAACTGCCTTGGCAGTGTCCAGGTCGCTGTAGAAGACCGGGACGATCCCGGTCTCCTTGATGGTCGTGAGCACTTCGAGTTTTCTGTATCTTGCCATTTCCTTGATGGTTATATTCCGTCTTCCTTATCTATCTTGCAACCCTTCCGGAAGAGTTGCCTCCCATCAGGCTTTCCACTTCCTTCACCGTCGCCTGGTTGTAGTCACCGAAGATGGTGTGCTTCAGGCAGGAGGCCGCCGCAGCGAAGTCTATGGCCTTCTGGTCGTCCTCGTAGGTGAGCAGCCCGTAGATCAGTCCTCCCATGAAGGAGTCCCCGCCGCCTACCCGGTCGACTATGTGGGTTATGTCGTAACGGCGCGACTGGAAAAGGGTCCTGCCGTCGAAAAGGACCCCGCCCCATGTGTTGTGGCTGGCATTGATGGACCCGCGGAGAGTTATCGCTACCTTCCTGCACCTGGGGAAACGTTCCATCAACTGCGTGCACACGCTCTCGAAGCGGGTCTGGTCGATCTCGCCGTCAGAATGCTCGGCATCGAAGCCTTCGGGCTTGATCCCGAATTCCTTCTCCGCGTCTTCCTCGTTGCCGAGGATGAGGTCGCAGCCTGCCACCAGGGCGGGCATCACCTCCGAGGCGCTCTTGCCGTATTTCCAGAGGTTCTTGCGGTAATTGAGATCGCAGGACACGAATACTCCTTTGCTCCGCGCAGCTTCGATCGCTTCCATGCAGACCTCTGCGGCTCCTTCGCTGATTGCCGGGGTTATCCCGGTCCAATGGAACCAGTCCGCACCCTGGAACGCCCTGTCCCAGTCGATCATCCCCGGCTTGACGGTGCTGATGGATGAATATGCCCTGTCATAGACCACCTTGCTTCCGCGGGCGACGGCTCCTGTCTCGAGGAAGTAGATTCCGAGCCGGTCGCCGCCGAACACACAGCTGCCGGTGCCTACCCCGTAGGAATGGAGGTCGCGCAGGCACGCCGCAGCGATGTCGTTGTCGGGAAGCCTGGTGACGAATTCCGCCTCCAGTCCGTAGTTGGCAAGGGACACAGCCACGTTGGCTTCTCCGCCCCCGAATGTGGCGTCGAACTGCCTGGCCTGCGAGAAGCGGAGGTGCCCCGGGGTGGAGAGGCGCAGCATGATCTCCCCGAATGTCACTACCTTATGCATTGCCTTTTATTTAACAGTGGTTGACTTGACCAGTTCGAACCATGAGTCGGCGTCCTTGATGCTGCCTTTCGACCAGCAGGATCCGAACATGTAGCTGAATGTCTCTCCGGAGGCGATTGTCCTGACGGCGATGCTGTGGTCGTCTCCGGTGCAGAGGCCTGTGTAAGAGGCTCCGGGGACTATGACGGCGACGCCGATCATCCCGTCTTCAGGCTCGACGCTCTGGTCGGATGCCTTTTCCCAGATTGCGATCCGGTCGGGGGTGCTGATTTCCTCCTCGATGGTGCCCTGCCCGGGATGCCTGAATATTCCCGCCGCAACGGTCAGGCTGTCACTGTCCAGACCCGAGAAGGTGTAGGTGTCTTCCACCTTGCAGAAATATGTCCCTCCGACCACGGTGACTTTCTTGTCCAGGGAGATCCTGCCGGTGCCCACTTCCCACTCGGGATAGTGGAGGACGAAGACTGCGCTGTCCGGCTCGCTGGAGAGGATGTCGTAGGACCTGTAGTTGGTGGCGGGGAAATGAAGCTTCCCGTCCAGCATGACGGCGGAGGCTCCTCCTCCAAGGCTGACCGCCACCTTGTAGCAGTCTTTGCCGCCATGGTCGCGGTGGTAGTACCCCCCGTCCTCCATCGCCTTGGCGTACCATTCGTTGGCGACGAGCTTGCCGGGCAGTTTCACCCAGATGTCTATTCCGGGCGACGTGGGGTTGCCCTCCAGGGCCTTCCCGTAGAACCGGCCGGCTATGAGGTCGTTCTCGAAGACGAAGTCGTCCATCCTCTCGGGAACGAACCTGGCCATCACTGTGGTATCCTTGGGCTCTGCGGCACTGTCGCCGGCCTTCCCCGTGGTCTTGCAGCCGGCAAGCGCGGAGAGGGCAGCCATCATGATCAATAAAGCCTTCTTCATCTATCTAAGGTCTTTTGTTGCACACCAGTCCATGTCGTTGTAGTCGTCGTTCTCTCCGCACATTCCCCAGATGAATGTGTAGTTGCGGGTGGCGCAGGCCGAATGGATGCTCCACTGGGGAGAGATCACGGCCTGCTCGTTATGCATCCAGATGTGCCTGGTCTCCTGGGGCTCGCCCATGAAGTGGCAGATGGCTCCGTCTTCGGGGACTTCGAAATAGAAGTACACTTCCATCCTCCGGTCATGGGTGTGGGCCGGCATCGTGTTCCATGTGCTTCCGGGAGCCAGTTCGGTCATGCCCATCTGGAGCTGGCAGCATGGAACCACCTCCTTGACGAGAAGCCGGTTGATGGTCCGTTCGTTGGACTCTTCCAGGGATCCCAGATGCATGACCACCGCATCCTCCTTGGTGACTTTCTTGACTCCGGTCGGGCGATGTGCGCAGGCCGAGCAGAAATAGAAGCGGGCGGGTGAGCCGGGGGAGTCGCTGCAGAAGGTGACATGGCGGTCTCCGCGCCCCACGTACAAAGCTTCCTTGTAGTCAAGATGGTACCTGTCCTCGCCGACGACCACCGTACCGGGGCCTCCGACGTTGATGATGCCGATTTCACGGCGCTGGGTGAAATAGTCGGCGCGCAGGATCTCGGGTGCGCTCAGGAGGAGGTCTTCATCCTTGGGGACGGCGCCTCCTGCGATTATCCGGTCGAACATGGAGTACACCATGTTGATCTCGTCTTCCACCATGACATTCTCGACAAGGTATTCCTTGCGGAGACGCTGGGTGTCGTAGTGCTTCGCATCCACGTTGCTGGACGCCTGTCTGACTGTACAGTTCAGTTTCATCGTTCTCTTGCTTATGGTTCTGTCGGGGCATGCCCCTCTTGTCCGATACTACAGTCCAGGGGCGTTATTTGGGCTGCTTGCCGATGTAGGCGAGGATTCCGCCGTCCACGTAGAGGATGTGGCCGTTGACCGCGTCAGAGGCGTGGGAAGCCAGGAAAACCGCGGGACCGCCGAGTTCAGAGGGGTCGAGCCAGCGGCCGGCAGGGGTCTTTGCGCAGATGAACTGGTCGAAGGGATGGCGGCTGCCGTCAGGCTGTATCTCGCGGAGGGGCGCAGTCTGGGGAGTGGCGATGTAGCCGGGCCCGATCCCGTTGCACTGGATGTTGTACTCGCCGTACTCGGAGCAGATGTTCCTTGTGAGCATCTTCAGGCCGCCCTTTGCCGCAGCGTATGCGGAAACTGTCTCGCGGCCGAGTTCGGACATCATCGAGCAGATGTTGATGATCTTCCCTTCGCGGCGCTCCATCATCTCGGGAAGGACTGCGGAGGAAACGATGAAGGGAGCCACCAGGTCCACGTCGATGACTTGCTGGAACTCTTCGCGCTTCATCTCGTGCATCGGAATCCTCTTGATGATCCCTGCGTTGTTTACCAGGATGTCGATCTTCCCGACTTCGCGGTGGATCCTCTCGACGAGGGCCTTGACGTCGTTTTCCTTGGTGACATCGCAGACGTAGCCGGTGACGTTCTTGATCCCGGCCTCGGCATAGTTGCGCAGGCCGCGCTCCAGGGCGGCTTCATTGATGTCGTTGAAGATGATGTTGTCAATGCCGGCTGCAACGAAAGCCTTTGCGATGTTGAAGCCGATTCCATAGGAAGCACCGGTAATCCAGGCGTTCTTCCCTTCAAGTGAAAAAATATTCGTCATTGCTTTGAAAGTGTTTGTCTCATTGATGATTCCCTTTCTATGAGTTTCATCTCAACGATGATTTCCTTGTCTTCATGGATGCCTTTCGCGAACTGGAGGAAGGCTTCCGCGGCGCGCAGCCCCATCTCTTTCGGATTCTGCTCGATCGAACTCATCGCCGGCGAGGTCAGGTCGGTGAATATCTCGTTGGCGGTGCCGACGATGCCGAAATCGCGGGGAATGCAGAGACCTGCCTGCTTGGCGGCATCCATCGCGCCGAGGGCGGAGAAGTCGCCGGCGCAGTAGAGCGCGTCGCAGCCCATCCTGATTGCCTCCTGTGCACTTTCCTGCCCTGTCTTGCGGAGGATCGCGTCAGTGAATACATATTCTTCCAACCCGGCCTCGGAAATCGCCTTGCGGTATCCTTCGAGCCTGGAGCGGAAAGTTGTGGTACTGAGGTATCCGGCGAGGGTGCCGATCCTGCGGTACCCGTTGCGGATCAGGCATTTCGTGGCCTGGTAGGAGCCATTGGCTCCGTCGTTGACGATCTTGACTCCGGGAAGGTCGCTGAAGACGCGGTCGAACTGGATGAGGGCTGTATCCTCGTCCAGGATTTCCATGACATGGCTTCCGTCCCTGGATTCGATGGAGTGCGACATGATGACTCCGGCGACCCTGTTGGAGCGCATGGTCTTCAAGGCATTGATCTCGTTCTCGAGTTTTTCCCTGGTCTGGCAGATGATGACTGAATAGCCTGCAGTGCCCAGGGCGGATTCGATGCTGCTTATGACGTTGCTGAAGAACTGGCGGTTTATCCTCGGGACTATGATGCCCACGGTCTGGGCGACACCTTTCCTGAGGTTCGAGGCCATGACGTTCCGTTCATAGCCCATCTCCCTGGCCTTCTGCTCCACGGCCTTGCGTGTGGCTTCCTTGACGCGGGGACTTCCTGAAAGGGCTCGTGAAACCGTAGAGGGGGTTATCCCCATCTCCCTTGCGATGTCAGTGATGGTAGCTTTCAACATGGTTTCAAGCAATAGTCGGCCTATGCCGCTACAAATATACAAACGTTTGTATTGTTTTGCAAGAAAAAACTATACTTTCTCGGATGCGGGGCCGGCCTGCATCCGAGGTCTCATGCAGCGGGAAGACTGTCCTTTGCAAGGTCTCCGCCCTCCACGTGGTGAAGGCGTCCGGGGGAGTGGAACCGGATCCCGGATACTACGTGAGGGGGAGGAGTGTCATTCGTGGGTCGCGAATCTCCTGGACGCCAGGTCTTCGTACTTTGTCCCGGGCCGTCCGTAGTTGACGTAGGGGTAGATGGAAATTCCTCCCCGAGGAGTGAAGAAACCGGTGACTTCGATGTACTTGGGATCCATCAGGGCGATGAGGTCCTTCATTATGGTGTTCACGCAGTCTTCGTGGAAGTCGCCATGGTTCCTGAAACTGAATAGATAGAGCTTCAGCGACTTGCTCTCCACCATCCTCTCGCCGGGAATGTAGGAGATCCTGATCTCGGCGAAGTCGGGCTGTCCGGTGATCGGGCAGAGGGTAGTGAATTCCGGGCAGTTGAACCTGACCCAGTAGTCGTTCTCCGGATGCTGGTTGGCGAAGGTTTCAAGCACCCCCGGGTCGTAGTCCCGGCTGATTCCGCTTTTGTGCCCCAGGGCGCTGAGCCCTTCCTTTTCTCTGTCGTATGGCATATCCTGGTTCTTTTATGGTCAGTTGATGGAAAGCTTGAATGGATTGTACGAGATTCCCTCGTCGAAAGTGTCCGTCCCTTCGTGCTCCTTGAGTTTCCTGACGACGAAGCCGGTCAAGGGCAGGATCGCCATCTCGTAGAGTACCTTGGCAGTCACCTGGCATGCCGCCATGGTCAGTATCGTACGGGCTCCCTGGTTCCAGAACACGACCGGAATGAATATCAGCGAGTCGGCGAGTTCTCCTGCAATGGAAGAGAGAATGGCACGGAGGCCGAATCTCCTTCCGTTGTCCCTGACTTTCATGCGGCTCATCACGATGGCGTTGATGTTGGAACCGGCAAGGAACGCAACCAGGGACGCCACCGCCGTCCTGGGTGCAGCTCCGAATACGGTCCTGAAGGCGTCCTGGCCATCCCAGAAGGGGGCTCCGGGAAGGGCCACCACAAGCTGCGCGGCCGCAACGAAGAAGAAATTCATCGCGAATCCTGTCCAGATCACAAGCCTGGCCTTACGGTATCCGTAGACCTCGCTCAGGCAGTCGTTGATGATGTAGGAGACCGGGAAAATCAGTACCGCACCGGGCAGGACGCACCAGGAGCCTATCTGGAATATCTTTGTTGCAAAAAGGTTTGAGGCAATCAGGCAGACATTGAAAAGTATTGCCAGCCAAAGGAAGGAAGTGGACAGTCCTTGCTGCTGTCCGTTGCTTTTGTTTATGGTCATCTCTTCTTGTTTTTATAGTGGTACCAAGCACACTTGGAGAGCCATGCCGGCAACTCCTCGGGCGCAAAGGTAAGAAAGATGGCCGGATTTTCAAAACTCTTGTCCGCCAGCTTCCACTCCCGTACACCCTTAAGAATTATAACCGCACCGTCGTCGTATTCAGGATCTCTACGAATCCGGTGCCGCCGATGATGTTGCAGGGAATGGTTACGGGTTCCGTGAGGACGGGATTGTAGCCGTTGGAACGGGCGGTGCGGAGGGCGCGGAGGTAGGAGTATGCGGCCTGACTGCATGCATGTACCCTGACTTCCAAGGTGCAGGTGACATCACGCGGCGGCCATTTGGCCTCCCAGGATACCTTGTCGCCATATTCCTCCAGCAAAGCTTCAAACAGCAAGTCCGTATCGGCTTCCCTGTAATAAAACTGCATGGGGGAGTCGAACACAAGCCTGGCCGGACCGTCCCGGAACAACAGGTCAGAGAAGGTCTCGAAACGGCCGTCTCCCAAGTAGTCCATATAGTCCATGATGTCCAAATCTACATCCGTCAGGGCCATATTGCCATCCAGAAGTATAGGGTCCGTCAAGGAGGAATGGCTGATCGTCGGGTTACTGCTGTGTACGACAGGGATGTCTGCCCGTCCGTCCTCGAAGGAGAACGTCCCGGCCAATTCCTTCACAAGGCTCAGTGCGTACCAGTTGTCCTCCCCCTTCCGGTCAGACATGTCGACAGTGAACCGTACAACTTCTTGGCTCCAGTCCGCATGGGTCACCGTAGTGTATGTTGTGTCCGCCTTCTCCACGATCGGTGCGGCCGGCACGGTCAATTCCGGCGTAGATGCCTTGTAACCATCCGCTTCCACCTCCAGCACCACGACATCCCCGACTGCGAAACCGGCCTTGAAGCTGACCGGCAGCTGGTGGTACCAGGCGGTGCTGGCCTTGTCGTCGGAATGAGCCGATGCCGATGCAGCGAGGGTACCGTTGACATAGCAGCGGACAGTCGCGTCCCCGACTCCGGAGATGGTTCCCCCTTCACTCAGGGATACATTCACGGTCTGCTCTTCCGCCCCCGCGTACAGGAACCCAGTCACCATCAGTTTCGGCCCGGCCTCCCCGAAATCGTAGGGGATCTCATTTTCGCAGGCAACGGCTGCCAAAAGGGTTATGAACAGCAATAATCTTTTCATGCTCAGAAACTTCTTGTATAACCAACGGACGGGAATATGGGCAGGAGCGTCAGTTTGACCAGTTTGCTCTTCATGACATACTGGCTATGAGACTCGTTCCCGTCCTGGAAGGATTGCATATAGGAATCCGTGTCCCGCACGACGAAATTGGGATTCATCCGGTTGTAGGCATTGTAGAGGCTCAGGTTCCAGATGCCCTCCCCGCGCCGGTGCTTCCGGTGGAAGTTGAAGCCCAGGTTCAGCGTATGGGAAGCCGGGAGCCGGTAATTGTTCCGGGACGGAACGTACTCCTGCAGATAGAGTTCCCCGCTGGGGTCCATCATCACGACCGACCGCTCCGGAATCGTGGTGGTCCCGCCTGAAGCATAAGTCCATGTCGCGCTCATGTCGAACTTTTCATTGAACCTGTGATTGACGACCAAGTTCACGTTATGTCGCCGGTCATACCGGTACGGGAACCATCGCCCGGCATTGATGGTCGGGAAGACCCGGTCGCTCCGGGAGAGGGTGTAGCCCAGCCAGCCGGTGGTCTTCCCCATCGTCTTCTCGATGAATAGTTCCAGGCCCATCGCCCTTCCCCGGCCCGTCTCCACCTTGTTTTCCCATCCGTCGGAATTGAAAAGGAAGGACACGCCATCCTTGTATTCCAGGACGTTGTTCATATTCTTCCAGTATCCCTCCAGGGAAAACTCCCAGCCGCGGAGCCCGCTGTAATAGAAGCCCAGCGAATACTGGTCTGCGGTTTCCGGGGCGATATCCTTCGTAATCGGCACCCACAGGTCGAGGGGAAGGGTAATCTGCGAGGAAGAGAGCAGATGGACATACTGCGACATCCGGGAATAGGAGGCCTTGGCCGACCAATCCTCGGCAAAGTCCACCTTTGTGCTCAGGCGTGGCTCCATAGAGAAGTAGTTCTTGCCCTGCGTGTTGAATAGGGAGACGTGGAGTCCGGGATTCAGGGTCCATGCCTGTCCCAAACGAATGTCATCCTCGGCATAGAGGCCGATCTCGTGGCCGGTCTGACGGGAATTGCCCTTGAGATGCCAGGTGGTATCGACCTGGACCTGCGTGTCCATGATCTGCTGGTTCACGTTGGTCAGCGTCTCCGGGATGAAAGTGTGGTAGGTATAGTTCCCGCCGAAATGGATACGATGTGAAGGGCCGGGATTGTATTCGAAGTCGGTTTTCAGCACCCAGTCCCGCATACCGGAGCGGTAATCGAAACGATAGAGGTTCCGGTCGGTTAGGTTTCCACTCAGGGATTCCTCGCTCAGCATCTCCGTTTCCATCACCATCTTGTAGCGGTTGTAGGCCAGGGTCGTATTACTGAAGAGTTTCCCGGAAAGGACATGGTTCCACCGCAGGGCGGCTACAGTATTTCCCCAGCGGACGCCCAGTTTGCCCTGGTCGAAACTCTTTACAGGCGCTCCATCGGTGTAGTCCCTGGATTCCTCCTTATGCCGGTAATACAGGTCGTCCAGCCCGTTGTACACATTGAAATACAGGCGGTTCCTGTCGTCGATCCGATGGGTGAGCTTGGCATCGAGGTCGTAGAAGAAATAGTTTCCGTCGAATTTGACGGCTTTCAGGACCGGGGTCAGCAGCAGGGTATGCATGCCCCTGGCGCTGACCGAATAGGACGTGTGCCCTTTCCAGAGGGGGCCTTCCAGGTGGAACTTGTCCGCCAGCATGCTGATGCCAAAGTTCCCGTGCGTTTCATAGAGGTTGCCGTCATTGGTCCGTACGTCGACGATGCTGGAGATGCGGCCGCCGTACCGGGCGGGAAAAGCGCCCTTGAAAAGGGTCATTTTCTTGATGGCCTCGGGCTGGAAAATGGAGAATATGCCCAGAAGGTGCTCGGCATTGTAGATGGGAATGCCGTCCAGCAGGAGCAGGTTCTCGTCCGGTCCGCCGCCCCGGACGTAGATACCGGAGAAACCTTCCGTCCCGCCCTGGACACCGGGCAGGAGCTGGAGCGTCTTGATGACATCGGCTTCGCCGAAAAGGGCCGGGGCCGACTTGACGACCTGAAGTGGAACCTCGATGGCGCTCATCTTGGTCGCGGCGATGCCGGACTCCTTCTGTGCCGTTACCACGGCCTCTTCCAGGGAGGCGCCGGGGACTAGTTGCACATGGACAGTCCGGTTGCTCCGGGCGGGGATGGTGACCGTCTGTGTCGCATAACCTACATAGGAATAGGTGATTTTGACTTCTTCCTTTTCCGGAATCGTCAGGGAATAGAAACCGAAATTGTTCGTGACCACACCATCGTTCCCGACTACGGCGCCGGCTCCGATCAGGGTTTCTCCGGTGGACGCATCCGTGATCAAGCCACTGACGGTCACCTTGCGGATTCTCCTGAGAATCACGTGGTTCCCTTTGATCTCGTACTGGATGTCACTTCCCTCGAAAAGGCTTTTCAGGGCCTGCTCCAGCGTGGTCCCATCGGCCTGCCCCGCCTTCTTCTCCAACGGCAGTGAGCTGTCGTATATGAAGTGGATGCCGTATTTTTGCTCCAACGCGGCCATTCCCTCCTTTACGGTCGTCTGCGCCTGCAAGCACAGTCCGGCCAACAGGAGGAAAAACGTTATGGTTGTTTTTCGAATCATAGTTTAACTTTATTCTCGAACGATATCCACCTCCAACGCCTGTCCTATCAGTTCCAGGATTTCGTCGAGGCTGTCGGTTGAAAACACACCCGTGAGAGACTTGCCCATGGCGTCCGCCGAGAGGGTGACGCCGTAGAAGGAGGAGAGTTCCCTGAGGACGGTTTCCAACGGGGTGGCCTCGTAGCGGAACTCGCCGGTTGCCCAGGCCGATGGATTCGGGAGCGGAGTCTCTTCCAGGACGGGGATTGCATCCCGGAGCGAGGCTGACTGCCCGGCCGTGAGGATGAGGCCTTCGCTCTGGTTTCCGGTAAATCGTACTCGGCCCTCCGTGACATCGACCCGGGTGTCGGGACCATCGTCAGCTACCTGGAAGACGGTTCCGAGGACCGTGACCGTAGCTGACGGAGCCGTGACTGTGAAAGGATGCGCCTCGTCGTGGGTGACCTCGTACAGAACCTTGCCGGTCATCTGTATGTTTCGGGGAGCCTTGTGTGGCTGATAGCGGAGAGTTGACGCGGGCGCCAGGGTGACATGGGTACCGTCCTTCAGGGTAAAGGCCTGCGCCAGGTCGTAGCTGCGGTATTCGGTCCATGCGTTCCGCCAGGAGAAGAATATGCCGAGAGCCAGGGCAGCCGCGGCAGGCAGGGCCCACAGCAGCCACATCGGACGGTGCCGACGGGCACCGGAGAGTTTCTCCCACGCGGCCTGAGTGTCGAACTTCCCCTGCCGATAATGGCGGAGGACAAAGGAAAGATGTTTTTCGTCAAAATGATCCATACACCCTCAAGACGCACGACCCCGCAAAAAGTACCATCAGAAAATAGAAAAAATGAAGTCGAGAATCTGCGGCTTACCTTTCCGGAGGGTTTCCAGCGCCCGGGAAATGTGATTGCGGACAGTATGTTCAGAGAGGTTCAGTTCATCGGCTATCTCCTTGTAGGACAAACCGTCCCGCTTGGCCAGCAGGAGACATTCGCGGCGCATTTCAGGCAGGGCGTCCACGGCAGTCCACAAGCGGGCTTCCAGAGCGGAACGCTCAGCCGCCTCCTCATCGGAGATGGGACCTTCGAGGTCGCTGGGCAAAGGCTCGGTCTTTCCGGCTTTCCGCAGCGAATCGATACTTCGGTTCCTGACAGCCGAATACAGCCATGCCCTGGCGTTGGCCACCGGATTCTTCTGCCTCAAAAGTGCCGTAAAGCTCTCCTGGACCACATCTTCCGCCGTATCTGCATCACCCAGGTAGTGGAGCGCATACAGGCACAAGGGACGGTAATGCGTCCGGAAAAGGGTCTCTATTTCCTTCGTCTGCAGCATGCGCTGCAAAAATACGAATAATAATTGTGTTGCTTTATTCTTGCCGCCAAGCCTTAAGCTTGTTGCATGATTTGATAGACTTTTATAGAAAATCCCTCTCAGAACACTCCGGGAGGGATATCTTGTGGAGATGGGCGGAGTCGAACCGCCGTCCAAACAACGTACCAAGAGGCTTTCTACATACTTATCCTTCCTTTGGTTGTCGGCGACGGCCTGCCGGAAGGCGGGCTAACCGAAGCTTATCCTTTGAATCTTGGCCGGCTTTAAAGGAGTCCGCCGGAGCATCCTTCCTGGATGATACCCTGAACCCGGTACTCGGAAGGAGAGAGACCGCAGGATACTCGTCGGAACCGCAGCCTAGGCGGTTCGGATTAAGCTAATCGACTTGGTCGGATTAGGCAGCGAGTGCGTAGTTGTTATCAGCAACTAAATTTTTGGAAGAACGGTTTTTACGGGCAGATCTCCCAGAAGCCCGGTATGCTTACCGCCCGGAATCGATGCTGTCGAAACCAGAACATCCCCAAGCGTGTTACTTATACGTCCGGTGTCCGGAATATGTTTCAAGTCCAGGCGATTTTTTCCATGAAGGCACATTTTATGCAATGGGAATGCGTGAATGGACAATACGACCGGAAGAAGAATGAACGTTCTCCTGAAGTTTTCATGGGGACACATACTGGCGTCGTTGGCTGTCATCGCGACTGCCTACGGCACTTTCGTGGGCCTGACATACCGGCTTGGCGGAGGGTACATCGTCCCGGGCGTCATCACATTCGTGGTCTCCCTGGTCCTGGTCCTGTCCTTCTCCACCCTCCAGCGGCTCAAGGGAACGGATTCCGGTTTCGCGGCCTGCATAAGGCGGGAAAGGATCCTGTTCTTCTCCTTCCCGTTCATCCTCTGCGTGCTTATGGTCCCCTTCATGCATTCCCTGACCGTCCATTCCAGGGAAGATGCCATCAGGACGCGTTTCAAACAGTCGATCCAGGATTCGCGGAAGATGTTCGACAGTTATGAAGAGTATTCCCGAGCACGTTGCGACCGCTTCAGGGAGGCCGTAAAGAAGAAAAAGCTGACACAGGTCCAGCAGGACAACAGGGTCAGGGCGCTGGAGGCGTCGCTGCTGTACTATAACGAGCAGGAGCTCAGGAAACGCGCAGAAGACTGGATCGGCAGGTCTTCCGGGAATATCTCGACATGGAACATATTCCTGCTGGGGAGCATAGACAGGACTGAGGCCGCCCTTATGGAATGGCACGGGAGGCTCGAGGAACTTTCCCGCGTAAGCTTCAAGGGGGAAGAACTTGACGCCGAGTACTGGTTCGACCCCGGCCATGAGAGCCTAGACGAGGCCATCGGCGGACTCGAGTCCCTGAGGGAACTTTACGTCAAGGGAGGTTTCAGCCCCCTTTCAATCCTGGCGGTCCTTGCCGTATGGCTCATGCTGATGCTTCCTTACTTCCTGCAGCGCCGGCACAGCAGGAACTGGTACACGCTGTTCCCCTCCGGACGTCGGGAGAGCCGTTGGGAAGCGTCCCGGCATGAAGATGACTGTCTGCCGGAGGACGCGGGAGGCAAGGGTGCGGGAGCCACGAACGCAGGAGGCGAGGACGCAGGAGACGAGGACGCCGGAAGTGAGGCAGCAGCTCTTGAGGCTGATGAAGACGACCTTGGCAGTTTTACCTTGTAAGAGAATGAGGAATAAGCAGGAAATATTCGATTACATCGAGGAAATCAGCCCGTACGAGCTCGCCAGGGCGATAAAGCTCGGGGTCGTTTCCTATGAGGAATTGTGCGACCGCCGCAATACCTTCGGCGGCTTTGAATCCAAGGCGGAGGAGGTTCGCCGCATACTTGCCGCAATCGAGGAAAGCGGGATAATCGTCCAGGAGGCGGACCAGCCCGCAGCCAGTCCTGACGCTTCGAGGGAAGTACCTTATCCCGTCGAAGACGAGGACCTTGAATGGCGCACCACCGACAAGGCCGACAGGACGGCGCTTGCCTCTTTCCTTGACAAGTATCCCGTCGGAAAGTATTCGGTGGAGGCAAGGAAGGCCATCAACTCGCTGATCCGGAATGCTCCCAAGCCTTTCTCAGAAGTTGTCAGGCAGATCGCGGCCATCCCTGCGGACATGAATGTCACCGACCCGAATGCAGCGGTCACCGCCCTTCTCGCCGGCTTGCTCGCCAAGCACTCCATCACGGAAGAGGACATATTGTCACAGCTTCGGGAAGACAGGAACTTCCTGAATTCGTCAGTGGTCTCGGCACTGGCGGACCAGGGCCTTTTCAGGGTGGACAGGCTCCGGGAGGCCGGCATCTCCGATGAGTTCGTGGAACTGATGCTTGCGGGTAAATCGTCCGGTCAGCTTCCGATGCCTGAGAGGAAGGTTGAAAAGGTGAGCATGGAACCTTGCACCGAGGTTTATTTCTGGGGGATCCCGTCATCAGGGAAGAGCTGCGCCCTGGGGGCTATGATGAGCGTCGCCGACGACTGCCGCGGCATCAAGTCCGTCCGGCGGCAGAAATGCCAGGGAGGTGCCTACATGGATGCGCTGGGAATGATGTTCAAGGAGGACAGGGTGGGCGTACTCCCTCCCGGGACTTCCATATGGGCGACTTACGAGATGGGCATGGACATCCAGGACATGTCGGGGAATTACCATCCAGTGACTTTCATCGACATGGCCGGAGAGATTGTCCGCTGCATGTACAAGAAGTACAAGGGCCTGCCCCTTGACAATGAGTCTGAAGAGTGCCTGGGTACCCTCGACGGGATCCTGCTCGGCGAGGCCGGGACCAGGAACCGCAAGCTCCATTTCTTCGTCATCGAATACGGGGCTGAAGAAAGGCTCTACGAGGGCCTTGACCAGAGGACCTACCTTGAAGGCGCCGCGGCCTACATCCGCGACAATGACATATTCAAGGACAGGACGGACCTCGTCTGCATCCTTATCACAAAGGCGGACAAGGCGCGTAAGGACGCCAGGAAGAACGGAGTCAAGGTTAGGGAGCAGATCCTTGACTACCTGGCGCAGAACTACAAGGGATTCTATTCGAGCCTTAAGGAGATCTGCCTCCGGCATGAGATCGGCAGGGGAGAACTCAAGGTGATCCCGTTCACCATCGGGGAGGTCTGTTTCCAGAACTATTGCCGTTTCAACGGCGACAAGGCCGACGAAGTCCTCCAGACCATCCTTGGGCATTCTGCATCGTTCAGTGAGAACAAATTGTCAAAAATCAGGTCAATGCTTTCAAAATGAGCAAGCTGGGAATCATAGTCACAAGGGCGAGCGCAGGCTTGCAGGAATTGTATTCCAGGAACAGGGAAGGCTGGGAGAAGTACTCCGCCTCGGACATCAGGACCAGGCTCGGCGCCATCAAAGGCTTTTCCGAGGGAACCGGCATCGTGACCTTCATGCGGTTTGTCCAGCCCGGAGCCGCTTTCACCGTGTGCAAGAGCATCCCCGGCCGGGGAGGGGATTTCACGTCGGCGACGTTGTTCGTGCCGTCCGGGTGCGATGTGACTGGGCGCCGGCTGGCCGGGATCATCGCAGCCCTTGAGGATTGCATCAGGGCGCCTTACCTGGACACGGCCTCGCTGGAGGAACTCTTCGCCCGGGACTATCCGGACAAGCCTTTCCCCAGTCCGATACTTTCCGCCGGCACCTCTTCAGCCTGCCGCTACTATGGCGACGGGACCGGCCATACCCTGGAGGAACTCCTTGATGAACCGTTCCAGAGGGAATATGAGAGGTTCGCAGGAGTGTTCCTGATCGACAAGTCATCCGGGCTGGAAGCTTCGCCTTCGCTGGCGGACCTTACACGGAAGCCTCTCGAGTCGATGAAAGGGAAGGTGAGGATATCCTACCGTGACTTCAAGGTCATCGATTCCGCTACCCGCGGGAGCCTGGATGGCTTCCGGCTGTTCCTCAATGGCGTCGAGGTCCCGGCTGGGAGTTCGGCCACCGTCCCGGAGCAGTCTGCGGCGAATGTGGTCGTCCGCGTCTCATGTCCGGGGTATCTCACTTACGAGAAGGGCCGGAGGATCTCGCGTCCGATGGAAGTGATGCTGGTCAGAAGGGAGGAGCCCTCCCGGCAGTCGGAAGCCCCGAAGGTGCAGGACCGTCCTTCCTTGGCGGGGCTCCTCCTCGGCCGCCGTACTCTCACTTTCCTGTCGGCCTTCGCCGGACTGGTCCTTGGCTTTTTCATCGGAATGTGGGTGTACAAGCCTCATGATGCGGCCGGTCAGGAGAATCCGCCGGTCGAAGAGGAAGGACTGGTGACCGGCCAGCCTGCTGATTCGGCAGCCCTGGACAGCCTTGCAGTCGAGGCGGCAGGCGTTCTTCCCGAGGAAGTCGTCTCCGAGCCTTCCCGTCCGGCCACCAGGCCTTCCGGACGCCCGCGCCCGGGACGGGCTGATGGCAGGAAGCCGTCAAGTACCGTTCCCCCCCAGGAAACAGTCCAGGCTCCTCCACAGCAGGAAACCACTGAAGACTGACGAACCATGGGCAACGCTTTCCGGTCATTCCTGAAAATCCTGGTGCTGCTGCTGTGCCTCACTGCAGCGGTGGCCGGCATCATGGTGTTCTATGGCAGCGTAGTTTCAGCGCCCAGGCTTCCGGAGGTCAGGAATTCCCTGGTCCTTGAACTCGAGGACAGGATCGACGGATACGACGGCTACTCCGAGACGGCTTATGAGACCGTCAAGGATGCCATCGGCTACTATGTCTATGAAAAGAAGGTTTCCCGCAGGGAGCGCGATGGCCTGTGCTCCGGTTTCTTCTACCGCAAATATGCGCCATTGATGGTCGCGCACTGCGTGGAGTCGCTTTCCTCCCATGGGTGGAAGGATGCGTCCGTGGACTTCTTCCTCGGGAGGGTGGACACCCTGACGGGGATGAGGCTTTACGCCCGTGACGGTTACGTGGTCCCTGCCGACAGCGACGTGCGTGCCGACCTGGACACTTTGAAGTCGCTCCTTCTGACATACAGGCATGTGCTTGACGAGACCCGGGAAGTGGAATACCGTCCCGGAATCGACGTTTCACTGAAGAGGATCCAGGCGCTCGATTCCTGCCTCGGGAAGGTGTACGGCTTCAGGACATGCTCCGGCACCGTCTGTCTCGGTGACCTTGAAGACCTTTCTTCCGCATCCTCGGCATTCAGGACGTCGCTCAAGAAAGCCCACTACTCCTATCTTGTCAAGGCAATCGGCAGGATCGGGTCTCCTTCCGGTTTCTCCGGAAAAACCGAGTTCGAGGATTTCTCCAGTGAAGTGCTTGAAGACCTTGAGGCCTTCATGTCCAGGGGAAATGAAGTTTATGGCATCGAACCACACTACAGCCCCCTGGTACTGGGGAACCTCAGGGAGCGTTTCTACAGCGGCAGGAACAGCGGGGTGGCCAGCTATGGCCCACTGGTGCTCAGGGATGTGAAATTCGGAGTCACCAACAAGGCGGGAGACGTGCTCGTAGGGTTCGGCAGCCTGATAACTTCGCCCAGGACCAGGTATCTTGTTCCGGAACTCGACCTCATGGTCAGGGAAGCCGGGCGTTACGAAATAACCATGGAAATGGATACTCCGCAGGGCAGCTACAGATACTCGTCCAGCACGGGTTACCTTTCAGAAGGAGTCCGCCAGGTCCGTCTGGCGGGATATGGCAGGGACGAGGATGGAAACTGGCCGGCAGGAGACTATCAATACAGATTCCTGTGTGATGGGATACTGCTTGGCGAAAGGAGCTTCCATGTTTATTAGACTTTGATTCGATGAAGAAGACGCAAATATTGTCGGTTCTTTTCCTTTTGACCGCATGGGTGCTCCATGCCGGTCCTCCCGCCTCTGAGACAGTGTCGTTCTCCTTTGTAGGCGACATCATACTCTGCGACAAGTATCCATCCGCGGAACTCCCGCGTTCCGAAGGGCGCCATCTCTTCGAGAGCGCCAGGAAATACCTCCACCAGACTGATTTCGCCTTTGCCGGCCTGGGTCATGTGCTTTTCGACGGCGATACCTCTCTGCAGGACTGGAGGAACAACTCGGAGGCTCTCTACCTCAAGGCTCCCCAGGCCCTCTCCACATGGCTCAAGGATGCCGGATTCGATGTCCTTGACGTCGGGACCGCCCATATCCGGGATTTCGGTTCGGAAGGAGTGGACTCCACCCTTTCGGCTTTGCGGGAGGCCGGGATCACGGCGGTGGGCCTGAAAGGACTCTGCGAGACTTCCATAGTCACCAAGGAAGGATGGACCGTAGGTTTCTGCTCGTTCACGAGCACGGCCGGGGGACTGGGTACCGGGGACCTCGAGATGGTCGCCGAGTACATCGGCGCCCTGGACGAGGCTTGCAACACGGTGGTGGTCTCTTTCCGGAGCGGGGAAGACGACGCCGCCATCCAGGACTTCGCGCATTCGTGCGTCGATGCCGGGGCCGACATCGTCATAGGCCACTGTTCCGATTTCGTGGCGGGTTCCGAGATCTACAAGGACCGTTTCATAACCTACAGCCTTGGGATATTCTGCGATCCTTTCAAGACCAACGAATTGAGCAACAGGGCGATGGCTCCTCTGGTCCAGTTGACCCTCAACCGCGACGGCAGTTTCCTCAAAGGGAATGTGGTCTCTTTCATCCAGAAGACCGGTCACGGGCCGGTCCTGGACCGCAATGACGGTGCCGCCCAGAAAATGCAGTCGGTGGCCGATTCGGTGATACCTTACAACGGAATCTCGATTTCATCTGACGGAGTAATCAGGACGGTCCCGCTCGGCACCATCAACAGCACGGTGGACGAGATGCTGGAATTCGCGAGCAAGTACATCGGGTGCCGTTATTCCAGGGGGAAGACCGGTCCTGACCGTTTCGACTGTTCCGGTTTCACCACCTATGTGTTCGCAAGGTATGGGATCCACCTCCAGAGAACGGCCCAGGGGCAGTACACGCAGGGCAAGGAGGTCAAGATGCAGGATGTCCGCAGGGGAGACCTTGTCTTCTTCGACACCCAGCGCAGGGCCTGGCCCGGACACGTCGGCATCGTGACCGAGGTGCTGCCGGACGGGAACATCAAGTTCATCCATGCATCCACGAGTTCGGGAGTCACGGTCAATTCCCTGGTCGGAAGTTCTTATTATGAGTCCAGGTTCGTCGGAATCAGGAGGGTGGTTGACGAAAGATAATCTTCGGTATGGAAAAAGTCTGGGATCCGTTGAGGAAGAAGATGGTGGCCCTGACCCCGGAAGAAAGGGTCCGCCAGTGGTTCATCGGGGTGCTTTCCGAAAGGCTCGGGGTGCCTATGCACATGATGATGAGCGAAGTCAGCATGAAGTTCGGGGACAAGGCCTTCCGGGCGGACATCCTCGTCTATTCCCGCGATGCGTCCCCCCTGATGGTGGTCGAGTGCAAGAGGGAGGACGTCACCATCGACCGCGTGGTCCTCGAGCAGGCTCTCAAGTACAACCTGGTGCTGGATGTCGGGTATATCGCCGTGACCAACGGGGTCACTACCTTCGGTTTCCGCCGGACGGGTCGGGAGGATGAGCCTTTCGAGGCGGTCAAGGAATTTCCGGACTGGGAGACCATGCAGAAATAAATTCTTATTTTTGCATATTCAAGGAAAGCAATGGGAAAGACTATAACAGAAGGCTGCCTGGACAACCCGGTGTTTGCATTGGTCTCATCCGTCGCGGAAGAGCTCGGGGTCAGGGCTTTCGTGATCGGCGGCTACGTGAGGGACTGTTTCCTGGGCAGGCGGAACGACGACATCGACATAGTGGTCGAAGGAAGCGGAATCGAACTGGCGGAAGCAGTGGCCCGCAGGATAGAGTCCTCTGAAAGGAGGAAGTGCCAGGTGTCTGTGTTCCAGACCTACGGGACGGCCATGCTCAAGTACCACGGGGCAGAGGTGGAGTTCGTCGGTGCCAGGAGGGAATCCTACCGTCACGACTCGCGTAAACCCATTGTCGAGGACGGTACCCTTGAGGAGGACCAGAAAAGGCGGGACTTCACCATCAATGCGATGGCGTTCAGCCTTTGCAGGGAGGATTACGGGGCCCTCGTGGATCCATTCGGAGGGATAAGGGACCTTGCTGCCGGGATAATCCGGACGCCTCTCGAGCCGGAACAGACCTACAGCGACGATCCCCTGAGGATGCTCCGTGCGATCCGCTTCGCCACCAAGCTGAGCACTCCCGGTCTGCAGTTCACCATAGTGCCCGAATCGATACGTGCGATGAAGGCGATGAAGGACAGGATGTCGATCCTTTCCAAGGAGAGGATAGTCGAGGAACTGTGCAAGATACTGTCAGCTTCCCATCCGTCCATAGGATTCCGCATCGCCGACGAGACCGGTCTGCTCGATTTCATCATTCCTGAGCTCTCAAGGCTCAAGGGCGTCGAGACGGTGGACGGGAAGGGACACAAGGAGATCTTCTCCCACACCCTCCAGGTGGTTGACAACGTTGCGGCCGAAGAAGAGTCCGAGGTGAGGGAAGGCACTCGCCGGGAGGTCAATGTATGGCTTCGCTGGGCGGCCCTCCTGCATGACATAGGCAAGCCCGCCACCAAGAAGTTCGTCCCGGGGCAGGGGTGGACTTTCCACGGACACGAAGTAGTCGGGGCGCGAATGGTCGAGAAGATATTCAAGAACCTTAAGATGCCCCAGAACGAGAAGATGAAGTACGTCCGCAAGCTGGTCAGCCTCCACCACAGGCCGATAGCCCTGGTCGACGAGGAGGTGACGGATTCGGCCGTGAGGCGTCTTCTTTTCGATGCGGGAGACGAGATCGATGACCTCATGCTCCTTTGCGGGGCCGACATCACTTCCAAGAATCCCGCGAAGGTCGCCAGGATCAAAGACAATTTCGAACTTGTCAAGCGCAAGCTCGTGGAGGTGGAGGAGAAGGACAGGATCCGCAACTGGAAGAACCCGATCACCGGTGAATACATAATGTCGCTCTACGGCCTGCCGCCTTGCAAGGAGATCGGCGAGCTTAAGGAATATGTGAAGGAAGCCGTCCTGGACGGGAGGATTGGCAACAATTTCGAGGAGGCGGATGCGCTGATGCGCGCCAAGGCCGCCGGGATGGGACTCATGGAATGCTTGCAGAAGAGTACATAGCCTACATCTCCAAGGTGAGGAGGTACTCCGGGAGGACTCGGGAGATATATTCCGCCGTCCTCGGGGACTTCGTGGAGTACTCGGCTTCGGAAGCCGGCGTCCCGCCCGGGCGCATTGCCGACGACGTGCTGCTTTCCTTCATGGTCCCTTCCGTCATACGAAGCTATGAGGTGTACCTTGTCGGTGTCCGTGACGACGACCCCCGGACGGTGAACCTCCACTTGTCCGTCCTCAGTGGTTTCTGCCGGTGGCTCATGAAGCAGGGCAGGCTCAAGTCGAATCCGGTCAGGACGGTGGCGAGGCCCAAGACCGAGAAGAGGCTTCCGGTGTTCTATCGCGACGAGTCCATGGAGGAGTATTTCGCTTCTACTGACTGCGACGCCTCGGAGGAAAACCTGGAGCTCATAACCGGCCACGACAAGGCTTCCGAGGCTGCATATTCCCGAAGGCTTGCCCGCCTGGTCGTGTCGATGCTCTACGGGACCGGCATCCGCCGTTCAGAACTCATCTCCCTGAGGATCTCGAGCATGGATTTTGCGAGGCGTGTCCTGAAAGTGCATGGAAAAGGCGACAAGATGCGAGAAATTCCCGTCGTGCCTTCTCTTTGTCAGGAATTATCATTATATTTACAAGCAGTAACCCGCATGGAAGGGCGCGAAAGGACGCTTGACGAGCCTCTGCTGGTGACCGTGAAAGGCAGGCAGCTTTATCCGGTCTTCGTGGACAGGACGGTCAAGGGCGAACTTGGAGGGATAGGAAGCATCACGGGGAGGAAATCCCCACACGTACTGAGGCATTCCCTGGCTACGGAACTCCTGAACGAGGGAACGGACCTCAATTCTATCAAGGAACTTCTTGGTCATTCCTCCCTGGCCGCCACCCAGGTCTACACGCACAATTCCATCGAGAAGCTGAAAAAAGTTTATGTTAACGCCCACCCACGGGCAAAAAGCGGAGGTAAAAATGGAGATTAGAGTAAAATCCCTGAAGTTCGACGCAGACCAGAAACTGCTCGACTACGTAGAGAAAAAAGTCTCGAAGCTTTCCAGGTTCAGTGATCACCTTGAAGACATTGACGTTACCCTGTCTTTGCAAGAAGTGCCTGACAACAAGGACGTAAAGATCCAGACAAGGGCCTATGGACAGGACCTCCTCATCGAGAGGAGCGCGAACACCTTCGAGGATGCGGTCACGACGGCGGTCGACCTGATGAAGGAGAAGATCGTCAGGACCAAGGAGAAGATAGTGGGATAATATTTCGTCCAAGTCCGCAGCTCCGTGCCGCGGATGAAGCCGAGGAGGATGGCCGGCGAGCCCGACGGGCTTGAAGGTCATCCTCTTTCCGTTTCCGGATGTCCTTCAACTTCGCGCGTCCTATATGGGGAACACTTCCTTTTTTTATTATATTTGCAGAATATGGCGAAAAGTTCGGTCAACGTTGCAGCACAGTGCCGGGACATCATCTCCAAGGCGGAGGCGGGGTCTTTCAGTCCCGTCTATCTCCTGATGGGAGACGAACCCTACTACCTCGACATGGTCTGCGATGCGATCGTCGAGCATTCCCTTGACGAATTCGCCCGGGACTTCAACGAAACGATCTGTTACGGTGCGGATGTCGATGCCGACACGGTGGTCACTGCAGCGCGGCGTTTCCCCATGATGGCGGAAAGGCAGCTGGTCGTGGTGAAAGACGCCCAGGGGATGGCCGACCTGGAGAGGCTCTCCGTCTACTGCGAGAACCCACTCGATTCCACCGTGCTCGTCATCCTGATGAGAGGCGGCTCCGCCGACAAGAGGAAGTCGCTGTACAAGCAGTGCGCGAAGAATGGCGTGGTGGTGGAATCCAACGTCCTGAGGGACTATGAGATGGCCTCGTGGATCAGCGGCTATTTCGCCGACCGCGGGCTTGCCATAACCCCGGAAGCCGCAGCCCTCTTCGCCGAGTCGGCCGGTACGTCCATGGGAAAGATAGCCGTCGAGACGGACAAGATGCTCAAGAATCTTCCCGAGGGGACGAAGGAAGTTACGGTCGCCGACATAGAGAGGAATGTGGGGATCAGCCGCGAGTACAGCATCTTCGAACTGACCAGGGAACTGTCGGCCAGGAACGGAAGCAAGGCGCTGGGGACGGCGGCCAGGATCGGGGAGGGGATAAAGTTCGCGATGCCGATGGCGGTGTCCGCCCTTTACACCCATTTCTCCAGGATACTCCGCTATGGCGCCTTGAAGGAGAAGAAGCGTTATCCGGACCGCGATGAAGTCGCTTCCGCGCTGCAGGGAGTCAACCCCTATTTCTGGAAGCAATACGACACCGCCATAGCCAATTATTCCGTACGGCAGGCCATGTCCGTCATCTCCCTTCTCTGTGAATATGATTTCAAAGGCAAGGGAGGAGAAGCCGGAGAGGCCGGTCCGGGAGAGCTCCTGGTGGAGCTCGTGAGCAAGATACTTAATGTTTAGCTACATATGGGCAATATCATTGACTGCAGGGAAGTCTGCAAGAATTTCGGACCGAAGGTCGCGCTGGACAAGGTCAGCCTGGGAGTGCCCGAAGGCAGGATCTTCGGACTCCTCGGCCCCAACGGAGCCGGAAAGACGACATTGATCAGGATCATCAACCGCATAACCATACCGACTGCGGGGGAGGTCTTCTTCAACGGAAGGCCGATTACCCAGTCTGACGTGGAGAAGATAGGCTACCTCCCGGAAGAGAGGGGACTCTACAGGAAGATGGAGGTCGGGGACCAGGCGATGTACCTGGCCCAGCTCAAGGGGATGAGCTCCCAGGATGCCAGGAAGGCTCTCAAGGAGTGGTTCGTCCGCTTCGGCATCCAGGACTGGTGGAAGAAGAAGGTCGAGGAACTCTCCAAGGGAATGGCGCAGAAGGTGCAGTTCATCACCACCGTCGTCCACAGGCCTTCCCTGATGATCCTGGACGAGCCTTTCTCCGGCTTCGACCCTGTCAACACCGAAATCATCCGCAACGAGATCCTGAGGCTCAAGGAAGAGGGCTCCACCATCATCCTTTCCACCCACAACATGGAGTCCGTCGAGGAACTCTGCGATGAGATCGCCCTCCTGAACAAGTCCAGGCTGGTGATTTCCGGCGGTGTGGATGAGATCAGGCACAAGTACGGCAACAACAACATAGAAGTCGTCTACACCGGCAGCGAGAGGATCGAGGATGCGGAGGGCCTGTTCAAGGTCCTGTCCGATGAGGACAACGCAGGACGGCATACGGCCGTGATATCCCTTGAGGCTGAAGCCCGGACCAATGATGCGCTGTCCGCCCTTCTCGGGCGCGGGGCCGTCATCAATTCATTCAAGGAACTCATCCCCAGGATGAACGACATATTCATCAAACTGGTAACAGAGGAGGAATAACCATGGATTTCAAGATCATAAAGACAGTCATCGCGCGTGAGTACAAGACCCGCGTAAAGAAGAAGTCATTCCTTGTGACCACATTCCTCGTCCCCATCCTCTTCGTCGGGATGATAGTGGCGGTGTACTACATCATGGGAAACACCAAGGAAAGGAAGCAGGACGTGGCGGTCATCGACCAGTCCGGGATCGTCATGCCGCACCTCACCGACACGGACCGCCTTTCGTTCACCGACTACTCCTTCGAGTCGCCGGAGTCCGTCAAGGGGCGCCTGGGCGAACTGGGCAAGGATGTACTGGTGGTCGTCTCTCCCCTTGACACCGTCGCCAGGACAGTGTCGGTCCAGGCATATTCAAAGGACCCTCTTGGAGTGGAGTTCACCAGCGGCCTTGCTTCAAAGGTCAACGATGCCGTCGAGGAATACAGGATCAGCCGGTACGGGATCGAAAACCTGCGGCAGATAATGGAGGACGTACGTTCGGACGTCTCGGTCACTGAATACACCCTCGGCGAGTCGGGCGAGGAGAAGATTTCCGAGTCGGGCATCTACATGATGGTCTCCATGATCCTCGGAATCATCATCTGGATGTTCATCACGATGTTCGGAGGGCAGGTGATGTCGAGTGTCATCGAAGAGAAGAACAGCCGTGTCGTGGAAGTCCTGATCTCCTCGGTCAAGGCTACCGACCTGATGTTCGGCAAGATCATCGGTGTCGCGCTGGTCGCGCTCACGCAGTTCCTGCTCTGGATCATCCTATCCGTGGTGCTGGTCACCGCAGCCAGCCAGTTCATGGGCCAGGACATGATGCAGTCTCTGCAGAACGCTCCCGAGATGATGACCGGCCCCGAGGCTGCAATGGTCCAGGGTACTCCCGGAGAGCTCCAGACCATCCTGGGCACCCTGTCGAACATCCCCTGGGTCAAGTTGATCGTCTCATTCCTGATCTTCTTCATCCTTGGCTACCTGCTCTATGCGTCCCTGTTCGCTGCAGTGGGTTCGGCGGTGGAGAACGAAGGAGACGCAGCACAGCTGCAGCTCCCTCTCACGATCCCGCTGATGATTGCATATTTCATCATCCTGATGGCCTTCAAGAATCCTGACGGAGGCCTCGTGGTGTGGACCTCCATGATACCGTTCACCTCACCGATAGTGATGCTCGCGAGGATCCCTTACGGAGTCCCGATGTGGCAGCTGGTGCTCTCCATCGCACTCCTCTTCTTCACGTTCATCGGCTGCGCCTGGGTCTCCGCGAAGATCTACAAGGTCGGTATCCTCATGTTCGGCAAGAAATCTACTTTCTCCGATCTCTGGAAATGGTTGAAACAGAAATAGGTAATGGCATGAGGAAGATATTGGCCGCAATGCTCCTGCTCTCCTGGGGATATGTCTGCATGGCCCAGGGCGTGAGCATCGAATGGAAGACGGACCCGGTGGACGGGCACAGGACGGGGGTCGTAGCCTCGAACGCAGACAACGTCCTCCAGTCCATGGGATATGTCAAGGGCCGGACCTACCATTCCCCGAACGGGAGGAAATTCCGCGGCGGAACCACTCCGAAGGTAGCCAGGATCATGCTCGGCTGCCAGGACGAGATGGCCAAGGTAAAGCAGGTCATCGGCTACTCTACCCGCGAGATGGTCCGCGAGTATCCCGAATGCGAGTTGTATGACTGGTTCGTGGACGAACTCATGAGGGCGGTAGCCGACAGTACCGGGAAAAAAGTGGACATAGGTTTTACGAACCGCGGGGGAGTGAGGATCGACATGCCCTCGGGCGAGATCCTCTACGACGACATCATGTCGATGTTCCCTTTCCACAACAACATCTGCTACGTGGGGCTTCACGGACGTGACGTCAAGGCTCTCCTGGACCAGATGGCCGCGTCCAGGTTCCAGATCCTGGGCGGAGTGAAGGTGGTTGCCCAGGATGGCAGGATCCTGTCTGCTACTGTGGACGACGAGCCCATAGACGACGACAAGGTCTACGGTGTCGCCACCATCAACTTCCTCCTCGACGGAGGAGACGGTTACCATGTGTCCCGGAACGCGGTCGAGGTGATACATTGCAACGGCTGGCTCTATGACACGATGCTTGCCTACGTGGCCGGCCTCACGGCCGCCGGGAAGCCCGTGGAATTCGAGAACCGGCACTGGATTACGATATTGGATAAAGACGACAGGAAATGAGAGACATCAGCAAAGCCCTGCTCCTTGTGACGCTGCTTGCCATGCCGGCGGTCTTTGTCCCGGCTGCTGCCCAGAGGAGGCTTACCATAATCCATGTGAACGATACCCACAGTCACCTCGAACCCTTGCGGGGAGGGTCCCAGTCCGGTACGGGAGGAGTGATCGAGCGTGCCGCCTACAGGGATTCAGTCGTGAAGGCTGACGGGAAGAGGAACGTCCTCCTGCTCCATGCGGGCGACTTCAACCAGGGATCCTCTTATTATTCCGTACTGAACGGGGACGTCGAGGTCGAACTGGTCAATGCCATGAAGTACGACTGCATCGCTCTGGGGAACCACGAGTTCGACAACGGCATCGAGGACCTTGCCAGGCGCCTTGCGCGTATCAAGTGCCCGGTCGTGTGCGCCAACTACGATTTCTCCCAGGTCGAGATCGGCCCCTATGTCAGGCCTTACGCCATCGTGAAGAAGGCCGGGATGAAGATCGGCATCATCGGCCTGCTGCCTGACATCTCGACCCTGGTCTCCAGCGAGACTTCCAGCCGCATACGGAGCTACGACGTCAACGAGGTCGTGAACAAGTGGGCGGACTATCTCAGGCATGAGAAGAAATGCGACCTGGTGATAGCCCTTACCCACATCGGGTACAAGGGAGGCCCCTTCAGCGACCACACGCTCGCTGCCGGGACCCGCAACGTCGACATCATTGTCGGCGGCCATTCGCACACCGACCTGGCTGAACCATGCTATGTAGACAACCTGGACGGCGTCCCGGTCCCTATCGTCCAGGATGGCTGCTGGGGCTTGAGGATCGGCAACATGAAAGTTAGCAGAAAGAAATGAAATTCATCCGCTTGAAGACGATGGCGGCCGTGCTGTCCGCCCTGTGCCTCGGGTCCTTCCCGCTTGGAGCCCAGATCAGGGGCTTCCACCAGACACAGTTGAAGGAGTGGGAATTCAGCAAGGACGGATCTTCCTGGGAAGAAGTCATCGTCCCCCATTCCTACAATGCCCGTGACGGGCATTCCGCTTCATATTACAGGGGAGAAGCCACCTACCGTTGCGACATCCGTCTGGGCGACAGGGACAAGAACTATTTCATCCTTTTCGAGGGCGCTGCGCAGGCTTCCGTCGTGAAGGTCAACGGAGTGCAGGTCGCTGCGCACAAGGGCGGCTACACGCCTTATGTCGTGAACATCGGAGAGGCCGCCCGTAAAGGGGTGAACCGGATCGAGGTCACCTGCAGCAACAAGGAGGACCTGGCCATGATACCGGTGACTTCCGACTTCAACAAGAACGGAGGGCTTCATAATCCGGTGTGGCTCCTGGACATGGACGACATCTACTTCTCTCCGGAGGAGTACGGGATGTACAGGCTTCGCTGCGAGACTCCCGTCGTGACCAGGAGGAACGTCGAGACCAAGGTGGCGACCCGGATCGTCAATTCAGGCGACAAGGACGCCGACATACTGGTGCGGGTGCAGCTCCTCGAGTCCGACGGAAGGCTGGGCTACCAGGCGGACAGGACAGTGAATGTCAAGGCTTTTTCCGATTATGAGTTCACCCACGATTTCCTCCTTTCAGGCCTCCGCCTGTGGGAAGGGGTCGATGATCCGTACATGTACACCCTCCGCATTGAAATGTTCAAGGGCCGCCGGATGATGGACATAGTCGAGACGAAGATAGGGTACAGGACTTTCACGATGGATCCCGACCTGGGCTTCCTTCTGAACGGGCGGTCATATCCGCTCAGGGGAGTCGCGATGCACCAGGACATGGACGGGAAGGCTTCAGCACTTGAGAACGCGGACTACAACCGCGACTGGAAGATCATCGAAGAACTGGGAGCGAACTTCCTGCGCCTTGCGCATTATCCGCATAACGACCGGGCGTTCCAGCTCTGCGATTCCCTCGGAATCATCGTCCAGACCGAAATCCCTTGGGTGAATGTCTGCGGAACTTCCGCCAGGATGTCTTATTTCAACAACATCCAGAATCAGCTCAAGGAGATGATCGTCAATTACATGAATCATCCCAGCATAGTCTTCTGGGGCCTTTGGAACGAGCTGGACACCTGGGGCAACAATGACCTCCTCCAGGGAGCCTTGGATCCTGAAAGGGTCTCCTATGAGACCGCCAAGCTCTATGATTTCGCCAAGAAGTTGGATCCCGACCGCTGCGTGGGTTTCTCGGACGACTCCCGGCTCCAGAGGGACGGCTATCCGGACCTGAAGTCCGACTACTGTTCGGAAAACCTCTATTTCGGCTGGTATTACACCCCTAACGAATTCGGTGGTTTCACCAGGGCGATGGACGACGTCCGCAGGCTTCGCGGCAACGGCGTGGTCAACGTCTCTGAATACGGAGTGGGCATCAATCCTTTCTGCCACACCTGGAACGACTCCCTGGCCGTGCGCGACCCCGAGGACGAATCCCGGCATTTCGAAGAATACGGCAACCGTTTCCATGAGTCATACGTCACCCAGATCGAGGCCATGCCTTGGCTCAACTTCACCTCCGCCTGGGTGCTGTTCGATTTCCCCGTGGCCAGCCGCAGGGAGGGCTACATGGATTCGCCTTCAGGACTCAAGTTCACCCGCAACAAGGACCGGATGTACATGAACGACAAAGGCCTGGTGACCCGTGACAGGAAGACCCGCAAGGATGTTTTCTATCTCTACAAGTCCTTGTGGAACAAGAAGGAGACGACCGTTTACATCACTTCGCGCCGCAGGACCGCCTTCCCCGCCGGAGAAGAACTGGCGGTAAAGGTCTACAGCAACGCCAAGTACCTTTCGCTCTTCCATAACGACAAGCTGGTGGCAAAACTCTTCGCCCCTTCGGATCCCACGGGAGTGGTGTGGCAGTTCCCGGGAGTGTTCCTTAAACCCGGGGACAACACATTCAGGGTGGTCTCCAACAACGGGGTGAGCGACGAGATCACAGTCAGCAGGATCCCAAGGGTCAACTGATGTTCTTCCTTACGGGAATCAGGGCGATCAGGTAGCCGATGAGCGCGACTCCGGCCGCCGTGGCAACTATGTCGCTCCACTGGAGTATGACCGGGTAGGAACTAACCAGGAAACTGCCCGGCATCTTTATGAAGCCGAATCTCTGCTGGAGTAGGGCGAAGCCGATCCCTATGACCAGGCCGGCGGAGAGGCCCAGGAGGGAGATCATCCATCCTTCAAGAGTGAATATCCTGCGGATGAGCCCCTGCGTGGCTCCCATGCTTCGGAACGTCGCGATGTCGTCCTGCTTCTCGATGATCAGCATCGTGAGGCTTCCGAAGATGTTGAATGCTATGATGATTATTATGAATATGAGGATGGCGTAGATGGCGGCTTTCTCGTATATCATCATCTTGTAGAGGGAGGGGTTCTGGCGGAACCTGTCGGCGACTTTGAAACCCGCCCCGAAGAGGGCCTCGACTTCCTTGACCATCGCCTTGGTCTGCCTGCCGTCCTCGATCCGTATCTCGACTCCGGTGATTTCGTCATCGTAGCCAAGGAGCTCCCTCATCTGCTCGATGGGAAGGATCACCATCTCGTCGTCGATCTGCTGGTTGACGGAAAAGACTCCGGACGGCCGCACTTTCACGGATTGCAGCGAGGCCATGGGATTCGCCATGGAGAATTTCCTGTCCCTCACGGGATAGCAGACCCTGGCCGGGGAGAGGAAGCCTGTATTGATTCCCAGCTTGTAGGCAAGGCCTGAGCCCACTACCATCTGGGGAAGGTCTCCCTTGTGGAGGGAAAACGTGCCCTGGACCATGTGGGAGGATAGGGGAGTGTTGCCTTCGTAGGAAGCCTCGACCCCTTTGGCCTTGGCTATTCCCTGGTGCTCTTCGTAATCGATGAAGACATTCTCCTGGATCACGCAGCACACGCCCGTGATCCCCGGATGGTCGCGGAGATTGTCAAGCACCTTACCGTCAGGGACGAAGGACTTTCCTTCGGCCGGTGTCACCAGGATGTCAGGCTCGATGTTCCCGAGCGTGTCCTTGACGAGCGAGTCGAAGCCGTTGTAGACCGACAGGATGATGACGAGGGCGGCCGTGCCCACCGCCATGCCTATGGCGCTGATCGCGGAGATTATGTTGATCACGTTGTGTGACTTCTTCGCGAACAGGTAGCGGCCGGCTATGAATAACGGCAGGTTCATCTCCTGGTGGGGCTATTCCGGCCTGTAGGAATCCTTGAGGGAGGTCGTCTTGTTGAATATCAATCCTTCAGGCGTGCTGTCCGGATCCTTGAAGAAGTAGCCCGTACGCTCGAACTGGACGGCGATGCCCGATTGGTCATCCGCGAGCGCCGGCTCGGCGAAAGCCTTTGCCACGGTAAGGGATTCCGGGTTGAGGTAGTCCTTGTAGTCCTTGCCCTCGGGGATGTCGTTCATGTCTTCCTTCGTGAAGAGACGGTCGTAGTTGCGGACCGTGATCTCCCTGGCGTGCGGTACGGAGACCCAGTGGATGGTACCCTTGACGGAACGCCATTCGCCTCCGCCGGGTCTTGTGGAAGGGTCATGGCTGCACCTCAGTTCAACGACGTTCCCTTCCTCGTCCTTGACCACCTCTTCGCACTTGATGATGTAGGTGTATTTGAGCCGGACCTCTCCTCCGGGCTTGAGCCTGAAGAATTTCTTGGGGGCGTCCTCCATGAAGTCCTCCCTTTCGATGAAGAGTTCGCCGGTGAAAGGCACCTTCCTCGTGGCGCCTTCCGGGTCGGCCGGATTGAGGGGGCAGTCGAACCACTCCACCTTGCCGGGCTCCCAGTCGGTGATGGTGAGCTTGAGGGGATTCCTGACCACCATGTACCTGTTCGCCCTGGCGTTGAGGTCCTGGCGCACGCACCATTCAAGCAGCTGGATGTCCATCATCTGGTCGCGTTTCGAAACGCCTATCTTCTCGCAGAACATCTTCAGGGCCTCGGCGGTGTAGCCGCGTCTCCTGACGCCGCACAGGGTCGGCATCCTGGGATCGTCCCACCCCGAGACCAGGCCTTTCTGGACCAGTTCGAGGAGCTTGCGCTTGCTCATCAGGGTGTAGGTGAGGTTGAGCCTGGCGAATTCGTACTGGTGCGAGGGCCAGATCCTGAGGGTCTTGATGAACCAGTCGTAGAGCGGCCTGTGGACGTCGAATTCCAAGGTGCAGATCGAGTGGGTTATATGCTCGATGGAGTCGCATTGCCCGTGCGTGAAGTCGTACATCGGGTAGATGCACCATTTGTCTCCGGTGCGGTGATGCGATGCATGCTTGATCCTGTACAGGAGCGGGTCCCTGAACATCATGTTCGGGGACGCCATGTCGATCTTCGCGCGGAGGACCTTCTCCCCGTCCGCATATTTCCCGGCCTTCATCTCCCTGAAGAGACGGAGGTTCTCTTCCACGCTGCGGTTGCGCCAGGGACTCTCGGTGCCGGGAGTGTCGACAGTTCCGCGGCCCTTGCTGATTTCTTCCTGGGTCTGGTCGTCGACATAGGCCAGGCCTTCCTTGATCAGCTGCTCGGCCCACTCGTAGAGCTGGTCGAAATAGTCGGAAGCGTAGAGTTCCTTGTCCCAGTGGAAGCCCATCCACTTGATGTCCTCCTTGATGGCATCCACATATTCGGTGTCTTCCTTGGTCGGATTCGTGTCGTCATAGCGGAGGTTGGTCTTGCCGCCGTATTTCTGGGCGAGCCCGAAGTTGATGCACAGGCTTTTGGCGTGCCCGAGGTGGAGATAACCGTTAGGCTCCGGGGGGAAACGCGTCATGACGCTGGTGACCCTTCCGGATTTCAGGTCGTCCTCGATTATCTCTTCGAGGAAATTCAGTTTCTTCGGCTCGGCCGCCGTGGGATTCTTTGCTTCTTCCATTGCCAGATGATTGATTTATCCTGCAAAGTTAACAAAACCTTAGAATAATTCTTACATTTGTGCCGGAAGCGGGATTCGATCAGTGCAATCCCGGTCCGGTACGATAAAATATCAAGGCATGATAAAGTCAATGACCGGTTACGGCAAGGCGGAAGCCGTACTTGATTCCGGTAAACTCACAATCGAGGTGAAGACCCTCAACGGCAAGAACTCCGACGCGAACATAAAGACATCCCTCCTCCCAAAGGACAAGGAGTTGCAGGTCCGCCAGATGATCGCCGAATCCCTTGTGAGGGGAACGATCGATTTCTTCATCATATGGGAGCCTTCTTCCGGCGCTGCAAGGAAGGTCAATCCGGATCTGGTGAAAGAATATTTCACCCAGATGAAGGATATCCGGAATGACCTGACCGGCTACAGGTCAGCCGATTCCGGCGACCAGGCAAGGATGGACAATGAACTTCTGTCAGGTATCATGCGCTTCCAGGATGTCTTCGACAGTTCCCGCCAGGACATCATCGACGAAGGGAACTGGCCTGTGGTCGAGGAAGCCATCCGGGAGGCCTTGGCTTCAGTCAATGACTACAGGGCCAGGGAAGGCGAAGCCCTGTACAGGGATGTGACATCCAGGGTTCGACGCATCATGGAGCTCGAGGATGAAGTCGAGAAACTGGAAGGGGAGAGGATCGAGGCTGTGAGGGAAAGGCTATCCAAGAATCTTTCCGACCTTCGGCAGAAGGTCGATCCGTCCAGGTTTGAACAGGAAATGATATTCTATCTGGAGAAACTGGACATCAATGAGGAGAAAGTCCGACTCCGCCAGCACTGCAGGTATTTCATGGACACCATCGACGGGGAACCGTATCCGGGACGCAAGCTCGGTTTCATCATCCAGGAGATGGGACGCGAGATCAACACCACCGGCTCCAAGGCCAACCATGCCGGCATACAGAAGCTGGTCGTGCTGATGAAGGACGAGCTCGAGAAGGTCCGCGAGCAGTCCATGAACATCCTCTGACGGCCGCGGCGCTCCTCAGGCTGCCCGGGGGGGGCTTCCTTCGCGGAATCTCCGCCAAGGCCGCTCTGAAGGACTCCGGCAGCACTTTTCCAGGGAGTTCCCGGTAAATCATGGATTTTTTTCTTAAATTGCGGTGATTTTGAGCATACATTTGATTTTCAATGCGCGGGAAATTGGTTGACAAGATGAAGGAAAGGCGGCTTTCGATGAAAGCCAAGCTTACCCTTGCCCTCATGGCCATAGCAGTTACCCTCCTGGTCTCCAGCGTGATTTCCATCATGGAGTACAGCAGGATGAGCCACTACGTGTCCGACCTGATGGCCGACAATGTCAAGGGCATCAACATGGCCCAGAACCTGTCCAAGGTCAGCAGTGCCTACAACCTCGACCTTCTTACCGTCATAGGCGACGAAAGCATCGACACCCTCCCCGATTTCAAGAGGACCGGTTTCGTCGAGCACTGCGATTCGCTCAGGCGGTCGCTGCTCTCCCCGAAGATGATGCCGATGACCGATTCGGTGCTGTACGCCTATTCCGCCTACATGCTCACATCCCTTGAGCTCGAGGACGTCCTCAAGTCCGATTTCATCGACACCAGGACCTGGTACTTCGAGCGCCTCCAGCCTAAGTTCGGCAAGCTCAACTCCTACATCGAGGTGCTGAGCAATGCCATGTACGACGACCTGAAGAAGAATTCAGAGACTTTCCAGAGGGGCTTCTACAGGAGCATCATTCCCGGGATCGTAGCTGTCGGAGTCGGACTCCTCCTGGTGCTCATGCTGCTCTTCTTCATCATGGCCTATTATGTCGACCCGCTGTACAAGATGCTCGAAGGGCTGAACGGATACCGTTCGCACAACAAGAAGTATTCCTACACCTTCGACGGGGACGACCAGCTCGCCGAACTCAACGAAGGGATAACCGAGATCACCATGGAGAACCAGCAGCTTCGCAAGCGGGTGGCAAGCCTGCGCGAAAGGGCCGGGATCCATGCCCAGGAGAACTGAGCGCAACGATGAACATCAAGGTAATATCCAGGAATGTCGGCTACGCCCTGCTTGTCAGTGCGTTGTTCATGTTCCTGTCGATACTGGTCTCCTTGTCCAGGGGCAACGACAGCGCCCTGGCTGCCCTGATGATCAGTTTCACCATCACTTTCATCGTAGGGATATTCCCTTTCATATTCGTGCGCAAGACTCCCGAGATCACCATGAAGGACGGGTTCATGATAATCGTCCTTTCATGGTTTCTGTCCTTTGTCTTCGGCATGCTTCCGTATGCCCTTTGGGGAGGTCCTTTCAGCATCGAAAATGCCTGGTTTGAAAGTGTTTCCGGCTTTACTGCGACAGGCGCCACCATCCTTGAGAACGTGGAGATGCTCCCGGACAGCCTCCTTTTCTGGAGGTCTTCGACCCATTTCATAGGCGGACTGGGAGTAGTCGTCTTCCTTCTCCTTGTGATTCCGAACTCTTCGCAGATGAGGCTCCGCCTTACGAACATGGAGCTTTCCTCCTTGTCGAAGCAGGGCTATAATTCCCGTTCGAACAGGACGGTGTGGATATTCACGTGCGTATATTTCGCCATCCTCGCCGCTTCCTTCTTGAGCTACCTTCTCTGCGGCATGAAACCCTTCGATGCCCTCAACCATGCGATGAGCGTGACGGCGACAGGAGGCTTCAGTACGAAGAACGCGTCGATCGGAGCCTTCGACTCTGTAGCGGTAGACTTGGTGACGATGGTGTTCATGGTCCTGTCCTCGCTCCATTTCGGGATGATCTATGCGGTTTTCGTGACCAAGTCCATGAAGCCCCTGAAGAACGACGTATTCCACTTCTATGCCGGAGTCCTCGTCGTCCTCAGCGTCATCGTCACCATATCCCTCAAGGTCAACGGAATCGAACAGACCTGGGGGGCTTCCGCCCTTTCCGGGGCTTTCCATGTGATAAGCTATGCTTCGACCTCGGGCTTCGGGATAGCCGACAACAGCGCCTGGCCCGTCCTCCCTTCCAGCCTGCTCCTCTTTGCCGGAATATGCTGCGGCATGGCAGGATCCACCACCGGCGGACTCAAGGCGGACCGCGTGCTTCTCCTGTTCAAGGAGGTCCGTTACCACATCAAGCAGACCATACATCCCGCTTCCGTCAACGAGGTCAGGGTCAACGGCAAGGTAGTCCGTCAGGATGACGTAGCGCCCCATATCCTGTACATAGCCCTCTACATGGCGGTCGTCATCCTGTCCGTTTCCCTGACGCTTTTCTTCGACCGCGGCAACCAGTACGCCCTGCCCGCCACCATATCTTCCCTCGGGAATGTCGGCCCTGCGATAGGAGACCTGGGCGTCATGGGCAATTTCGGGGCGCAGGCGGCCGGAGCAAAGTTCATGTACACAGTTGACATGTTCCTCGGCCGTGTCGAAATCTATCCCGTCCTCGCCGTGCTGATGATGCTGTTCAACCGCAGGACGAAATAAGATGGACCGCAGTTCTTTTTTCTACGAAAGGTTCCTCTCCTTTTTCGACTATGGGATGACTCCTGACCAGGAAAACCTGTTCAGGGAGGTGGCGTCGTTCATCACCTGCGACGATGCCGACATCCTCGTCGTTGACGGATTCGCCGGTACCGGCAAGACTACGGCCATCTCCGCCGTGATAAGCGCCCTTGACGGTCTGAGGCCGCTGGTGCGCAGGCCCGACGGTCCCGATGAATATGAAGAGATCTGCTACCTTATGGCTCCTACAGGAAGGGCTGCGAAGGTCCTGTCCGGTTATTCCGGGAAGAACGCGAGGACCATCCACAAGATGGTCTACCGGCAGAAGAAGGTCGGTGATGATGGTCTCGGTGTGTTCTCCCGAGTGCCCAACAGGCTGTCCCACAAATTGTTCATTGTGGATGAAGTCTCCCTGATCGGCGTCTCCGAGGGCCAGAGGGACGCGTCGGTCAAGTTCGGTGACGGGGACCTTCTCGGAGACCTTGTGTCCTTCGTGCGGGACGGTACGGACTGCCGGCTCATCCTCATCGGAGACTCCGCCCAGCTGCCTCCGGTAGGACACGACCTCTCCCCGGCGCTTTCTCCGGAATACCTTCAGAGCAGGTTCGGAGGGGTGAGGTCATGCACCCTGACGGAGGTCGTCCGCCAGCAGAAGGAGTCGGGAATCCTGTGGAACGCCACGCATCTGAGGGACCTTATCCTTTCTTCTACCCTGTCCGGCGAGATGGTGGAGACCGGGTCCCTGGGCCTGAGGACCGACGGCTTCGACGACGTGCGGCGGATTTCCGGAGGGGAACTGCTAGATGCCCTGAACCAGGCCTATTATACCGATTATTCGAAGGAGGACGCCATCGTGCTCTGCCGCTCCAACAAGCGAGCGAACCGCTACAATGACGGGATCCGCGCGCAGGTATTCTTCGACGAGGACAGGCTTGTGCGGGGGGAGAAACTCATGATAGTGAAGAACTGTTACCACTTCCTCGGCGGAGTCAAGGAGATGGACTACATCGCAAACGGTGACATCGCCACCCTGGTGTCCATCAAGAACCATGAGGAACGTTACGGCCTCCATTTCGCGGATGCCCGTCTCTCTTTCCCCGACTACGGCTGCGTCGAGATCCAGGCCAAGGTCTGCCTCGATACCCTTGGGTCCGAATCGGCTTCCCTGACCTATGAGCAGCAGAACGCCCTCTACCACGGCGTGGACGCAGACTATTCCGACATAAAAAACAAGAAGAAACGCTACGAAGCCGTGAGAGAGGATCCCTATTTCAATGCGCTCCAGCTCAAATATGCCAACGCGATCACCTGCCACAAAAGCCAGGGAGGCCAGTGGGGCTGCGTGTTCATCGACAACCCTTTCTGGCAGGAAGAGCTTTCCACCGACGACTTGAAATGGTTGTACACCGCCATGACCAGGGCGGTCGAGAGAGTTTACCTGGTCAATTTCAAGGATGATTATTTCAAAACAAGATAACTCATGAGAAAGTTGTTCACATTGGCCGGCATCTTTGTCGCCGTGGTACTCGATGCCCAGGTATTCAACGATTTCCCGACAAGCTACAGGTGGATCGGGGACAACGAGGTCGCCTTCGGTTTCAGGAACGGTGGAAAAGGGAACTTCTCCGTGGACGTAGTCACGGGGGAAAGGAAGGATGGCGTGGACCTTCCTGCCGACACGAGGCGGAGCCTTCCGTTCAGTCCCGACGGCGCGGTCAACCTTACGTTCTCGCCTGATTCCACGAAGATGGCCTTCACCCGCGACAACGACCTCTGGGTGGTCGACGTGGCCACCAGGAAGGAGACAAGGCTGACTTACGACGGTTCCGCCGTCATCCTGAACGGGTACGCCTCATGGGTCTATTACGAGGAAATCTATGGCAGGGCTTCCCGCTACCGTGCCTTCTGGTGGTCCCCCGATTCCAGGAAGATAGGCTTCTGCCGTTTCGACAACACTGAAGTGCCGGTTTTCCCGATCTATTCTCCCTTCCCCGAAGACTACGACAGGTCCGGGATGATGCTGTCATATTCACAGAAAGCCGGGTCGGCGGTCCCGATGGAAGGAGTTTCCCCGACCGGAGGCTCCGTCAGGATGACCCGTTACCCCAAATGTGGGGACAACAATCCGAAGGTCCGCATGGGAATCGCCGACGCTGAGACGGGCAAGGTCGTGTGGGCCGATTTCAACGAGGAAGACGACCAGTACTTCGGCACTCCTTTCTGGAAACCCGACGGCAAGGTCCTTTTCGTCCAGAGGGAGCCCCGGACCCAGAACACCCTCGACCTGTACGCCGTCTCACCCGAGGACGGTTCCAAGTCCCTGGTCTATCATGAGTCCTATCCGACGTGGCTGGACTGGATCGACGGGATGGTCTTCGGCCGTGAGGGACTCTACATGGTCCGCTCGTTCGAAACTTCATGGCAGCAGGCATACTACCTCTCCTACGACGGAAAGACTTTGAAGAGACTTACTTCAGGGGAGAACTGGAGGATGAGCATCCTTTCGGTGGACGAAGGGAAGCCCTCGCGGAAATTCGACGGCTCCACATCCAGGGTCTTTTTCCTGGCAGAGAGGGATTCCAGGGTCAGGGCTTCCGTTTGCTCGGCTTTCAAGGGAAAGGTCACGACGATCACGGATCCGGCCTTCAACGCGAGCTCTCCGGAGCTTTCTCCAGACAGGAAACACCTGGCTGTGACCCTGAGCAACTCCAGGACCCCGCACCGGATCTGGATCTACGACCTCGTGAAGCCTGGAAAGACTTTCATGGTCGCCGACCTTGCCGGAAAGGAGTTCTCCCCGGATGCCTTGTTCGGCCGGCTCGGATCTCCCGAAATCATCACCATGACGACCCATGACGGTTTCGAACTGCCGGCCATGATCGTCTACCCGATGGATTTCGACCCGTCCCGGAAGTACCCTGTCCATGTGGACATCTACGGCGGCCCGGACACACCGATGGTCAGTGACGAGTTCCGGGGTTTCCCTTACGCCTGGTATGCCGCGAACGGAATCATCGAGGTCGTCGCCGACTGCAGGGCCGCCGGGCACAACGGACGGGCTGGCCTTGACATGATCTACAGGCAGCTGTCCAAGGTGGAGGTCGAAGATTTCGTGGAGTGGGCATCCTACCTGAAGGGCCTCCCTTATGTCCAGGCTGACAAGATAGGGGTCGAAGGCTTCTCGTTCGGTGGCACGATGACCGCCCTTCTGGTGATGGAGCATTCGGATGCCTTCCATTACGGAATCGCAGGCGGCGGAGTCTATGACTGGTCCCTCTACGATACCCATTACACCGAAAGGTTCATGGACACCCCGGCGAACAACCCGGAAGGATATTCTTCCACCAGGGCGGTGGCCCATGCCGGAGCATATCCAGTGAAAGAGAGCAACTACGATGGCTCGGTGATGCTCAAGCTCACCCATGGTACCGGAGACGACAACGTCCATTTCCAGAACACCCTGATGCTCGTCGACGCCCTGCAGAAGGCTGGGGCCAAGTTCGAGTTGATGGTCTACCCCGACGGGATGCACGGCTACAGGGGCTACCAGGGCAGCCATTTCGAAGAGGCCAACCACGCGTTCTGGCTCAAGTATCTCAAAGGTGAATGATGCATGACCTCCGGAATGGATGCCTTTGAAAGTTTCATAACCGAGAACGCCCAGGCCGATACTTCCAGGCTCATCCTGTCTCGGAAAGACTGGCCGTCGCCCTCCGATCCGGGCCTTGCTTCAATCCCTGGGAGGGAACTTGCCGTCGGGACCATCGAAGCCCGGAAGAAGCTTCGCCGCAAAGTCCCCCAGTGGTACTCGTGTACGTCCCTTGTCTTCCCGTCGGCCTTGAGTGCCGAACAGTGCAGTTCATCGGACACGGCGTTCTACAAGGCCGCCCTCGTCAGGGAGACCGTGGGGGCAGGCGCCAGGGTGGCTGACCTCACAGGAGGCCTCGGAGTGGATTCGTGGGCGTTCTCCAAGGATGCCTCCATGGTGCTGTACAATGATTCCTCAGCCTGGCTCGCCGCATCCGCAGTCCACAATTTCAAGGCTCTGGGAGTCTTTAACGTGGCAGTCTCCAGCGTGGAGATATCCTCCGGCACGCTCGAGGCCGTGGCAGGCCCTTTCCGCCCCGACCTCATCTACCTGGATCCGGGCAGGAGGGATTCCTCCGGCCGCAAGGTCTTCCTTCTTGAGGACTGCAGCCCGGATGTGTCAGGCTTGCTGCCCGCTCTTTTCCGGATGACCAGGTACGTGCTCCTGAAACTGTCTCCCATGATCGACCTCTCCCTTGCCGTTTCCAGGCTTGACGCCGCCGCGGAAGTCCCTTCCATGGGTGAAGACGGTCCCTGGAACGTAAGCAGGGTCCGCGAGATACATGTCGTGGCTTCGGGAGGCGAGTGCAAGGAGGTGCTCGTCCTGCTGGACAGGGAATGGGAGGGAGAGTACAAGGTAGTCTGCCGCGAGGACTCCAGGACGGTCGTCTTCTCTTCCGGCGAGATTTCCAGGGCGCGTCCCACTCTTGTCGGTTCAACATATGCCAAAGTCCTTTTCGAACCCGGGAAATCCCTCTCTAAGGCTGGGACTTTCAATGTGCTGTGCGAGCGTTTCTCTCTTTCAAAGCTGGCGCGGTCGACCCATCTGTACACACTCCCGGAATCGCTTTCGGACTCTGAAACGGAGCAGGCCTGCGGAAGGCTTCAGGGGCTGGGCAAGGTGTTCCGTGTCCTCGAGGTCCTTCCCTTGGACAGGAGGGGACTGAAGGAAGTCTCCCGCCGCTGGCCGGTCTGCGAGGTTTCCGCCAGGAACATATCCCTTTCTTCAGATGAACTCCGTTCCCGGCTCAAGGTCTCTCCGGGCGGGGAAGTACATGTCTTCGGGGTACGTATCGAGATGCCTCACGGGGCGGGGAACTACCTGATTGTCTGTACGAAGGCCTGAGGAGGAGCGGCTAGTGGCACGTTGTTGATAACCATGTCGAAAACTTGATGCGGCGGCGAAGCCTTCGAGTCCTTGATTTGGTTATTTTTGTATAATCGGACATTAAAATAGATACTGTATATGGCACAAGACTATAACGATGTGGCCAGGAAATGGCTTGAAGGGGATTTCGATCCGGAGACAAGGATCAAGGTGATAGAACTCAGGAACAGCGATCCCGCCGGTTTCGAGGACGCTTTCTACAAGAACCTTGATTTCGGTACGGGCGGCCTGCGCGGCCTGATGGGAGTGGGCACCAACCGGATGAACAAGTACACGGTCGGGATGGCGACCCAGGGCCTTGCCAACTACATACTCAAGCACACCACGGATGACGACGTCAAGGTCTGCATCTCCTACGACAGCCGCAACAATTCCAAGCTCTTCGCCAGGATTACCGCCGACGTGCTGAGCGCCAACGGCATCCATGTGTTCATATTCGACAACATACGCCCTACGCCGGAGCTGAGCTACGCCATCCGCAAGACCGGGGCGATCGCAGGCGTGATGGTCACGGCCTCGCATAACCCCAAGGAATACAACGGCTACAAGGTCTACTGGTCCGACGGCGCCCAGATCGTCCGCCCCGTGGACAAGGAGATCATCGAGGAGGTTCGCAAGGTCTCCGACCCTTCGATGGTGAAATTCGAGAAGGGGGAGAGCTGCGGCGAAGTCGAACTGATGGGGAAGGCCATGGACGAGAGCTACATCTCCGACATCCTCTCGCTCTCGCTCAGCCCCGAGGCGCGTTCAAGGCACTCCGACCTCAAGATAGTGTATTCCCCCCTGCACGGCTGCGGCGTACGGATCATTCCCGAATGCCTCAGGAGACTGGGCTTCACGAACGTGTACCACGTGCCCGCCCAGGATGTCAGCGACGGGGATTTCCCGACTGTCGAGTCTCCCAATCCGGAAGAGCCCGCCGCCATGAAGATGGCCATCGAGATGGCCGACAGCAAGGGTGCGGACATCGTGATGGCTTCCGATCCCGACGCCGACCGCCTGGGCATCGCCGTCAGGGACGATGAAGGCCGGATGGTGCAGTTCAACGGCAACCAGACGGCTTCCATGCTGACTTATTACATCCTCACCAGGTGGAAGGAACTCGGCAGGCTGGACGGTACCAAGTACTGCGTCAAGACCATTGTCACTACCCAGCTGATCGCCGACATCTGCAAGAGTTTCGGGGTCAAGTGCTACGATGTCCTCACCGGTTTCAAGTGGATCGAGGAGATAGTAAGGCTTAATGAAGGGAAGGCCGAATTCATCTGCGGCGGCGAGGAAAGCTATGGCTTCAACGTGGGCGAGTTCGTCCGTGACAAGGATGCTCCCGTGGCATGCATCATGGTGGCCGAATGCGCCGCATGGGCCGCCGACCAGGGACTCACCCTCTACCAGCTGATGCAGAGGATCTACAAGGAATATGGCTACCGGAAGGAGAGCATGGTCTATCTCGTGAGGAAGGGCAAGTCAGGTGCCGAGGAGATTGCCCGTCTCATGGAGGAGATGCGTGCCAATCCTCCTGCAGACCTCGCCGGGAGCCCCGTGGTCAGGACTGTTGACTATAATGAGCCCGAGAAGACCGGGCTTCCCAAGTCGAACGTCCTCCAGTATTTCGACGAAGAGGGCGACGTCGTGACGGTCAGGCCTTCAGGAACGGAACCGAAGATAAAGTTCTACTTCGGAGCCACCGGCGACTCCGCCGACGAGAAACTCCGCCGTTTCGAAAAGCAGTTCATAGTCTGACGGCGGCCCGGAGCAGGTCCCTGCTTGATTGCCGAAGGCGCTTCCCGTCCTTGCCGGAGGGGGAGCGCCTTCGCCGTCTGCAGGCATTTCCGCCCAGGGCAGGCAGCTGCACAAAAAAAGGGAAAGCTATGTACATCGCACCGCTACGACCTCCTACCCTTGCTACCTTCCGGTCCTGGGGGAGTTCAGAGGGAGCTGGTCGTGTACGACTTTCCCTGCTGCAAATATACTACTTTTCGTAGAAACTGTCAAAAATGAATGGAAGAATGTCGTCGACCCTGTCGAACTTCCATGTCTGGGCGGCCCCGAACATGATGACTTCGAGAGGGCGCCCTCCCAGGTTCTGATACTCGGCCATCACTTGCCTGCATGCTCCGCAGGGTGTGCAGGGCGTGTCAGACACGGTGTGGTCGAAGCCTCCCACTATCGCCAGGGCCGTCATGGCCTTTCCCGGGTTCTGTGCATTGGCCGCGAACATGGCGGTCCTTTCGGCGCAGAGTCCGGAAGGATAGGCCGAGTTCTCCTGGTTGGCCCCTTTGACTATCGTCCCGTCGTCCAGGCGGACGGCCGCTCCCACGTTGAATTTCGAATATGGAGCGTAGGAACCCTTCTGGGCGTCGATGGCCGCTTCCACGAGTTCGCGGTCCCGGGGCTCCATTTCCTCGATGGAAGAGTATTCACGATAGTTGAAAGAGAGGTTGACTGTTTTCATGCGTCCTTGGTTTCTGTGTTCGGGGCTAAAGTTAGCAAAAATTGTACAAAACCCATCATTTGACTAACTTTGCCGGTGTTATGAAAGTGTGCGTCGGACTTTCCGGTGGAGTGGATTCCAGCGTGGCCGCCCTTCTGCTGAAGCGGCAGGGCTATGATGTGTTCGCCATGTTCATGCAGAACTGGCACGATGCCGGCCCGACCCTCCACGGTGACTGCGAATGGGAGGAAGACCGTTTCGTGGCCGAGATGGTGGCCCGCAAGATCGGGATCCCGTTCTACTTCGTGGACTTGAGCGAGCAGTACCGCCGGAAGGTAGTGGACTACATGTTCTCTGAATATGAGGCCGGACGCACTCCGAACCCGGACGTCCTGTGCAACCGCGAGATCAAGTTCGATGCCTTCCTGGAGACGGCCAGGAAGATGGGTGCGGATGCCGTGGCAACCGGCCATTACTGCCGGCGGCTTCCACTTCTGGACTCCGACGGCTTCCAGGTCTTTGAGGACGGAGTGCCGCAGTGGAGGCTCCTGGAAGGCGTGGATCCGAACAAGGACCAGAGCTATTTCCTCTGCCAGATATCCCAGGAGCAGCTTTCCAGGGCGATATTCCCTATCGGCGGGATGACCAAGGCGGAGGTCCGCCGTATCGCAAAGGAAGCCGACCTCCCGTCGGCCGACAAGAAGGACTCCCAGGGAATATGCTTCGTCGGGAAAGTCGACCTTCCGACCTTCCTGCAGCAGAAACTGCAGCCCCGCGAAGGTGACATCGTCGAGGTTTACGACAGCTATTACGGTTCCAGCAGCCATTACCGGTTCGTCCATGACACCCTTGCTTCATTGCTGGCGGTCCCCGGCGAGCCCCGGATGGTCACTGCATATTCCTCGGAGGATTCAGGCGGGGCGGCATTCAACAACCGGGCTGTCGGGGAGGCGCCGGCAGGCAACCTGTTCGATCCGGAGAAGGTGGCGTCTCTGCCCGGCGAAACTCTGTTGTGGCTCTCGGAACCATTTGACTATAAGGACATTGTCTTTGAGACGGAGACTTACCGTTCCGGAAAGAAGCATGTCCGCCGCACCCGTTACAAGGACAATCCGTTCGGAAAGATTGTCGGCCGGCACGACGGAGCGCAGTTCTTTACCGTGGGCCAGCGCAAAGGCCTTAATGTCGGTGGCCACAGGGAATCGCTCTTCGTGATAGCCACCGATGTGGAACGCAACGTCATCTACGTCGGTGAGGGCCATTCGCACAAGGGCCTCTCCAGGAGCTGTCTCCGCATAAGGCCGGAGGATGTCCACTGGATGCGGTCGGGACTGGAAATGGTCGAAGGGGAGACCCGCAGGCTGAAGGTCCGAGTCCGTTACCGCCAGCCGCTGCAGGATGCCTTCCTCCTTTCGAGGAAGGAAGGGCTTTTCATCCTTTTCGACATGCCTCAGAGGGGACTTTCGCATGGTCAGTTCGCAGCCTGGTACACCTCGGAAGGGGAGTTGCTCGGTTCGGGCGTGTATTGAATCCGGCATTACGGAAAAAGGAGATGGCCAAGACGGTCATCTCCTTTCCTTGAGCCACTTAACAGACTTGAACTGTTGACCTGCGCGTTACGAATGCGCTGCTCTACCGACTGAGCTAAAGTGGCCTGTCTGCATTTCTCGATGGAAATGGATTGCAAATATAATGATTTTTTCGGAAGTTAAGACTAAATTTGCAAACATCGGTTGAAAAGAACAGTTCATTGTCCATTTTCAATCGCGCAGACTCTAGAAATTCTGGACAGATGAGATCGGATATCGTCATAATCGGCGGAGGGGCCGCAGGCTTGATGGCGGCCTATGGCGCCGTGAAAGCCCTCCCTGAAGGAAGCCAGGCCCGCGTCACAGTGCTCGAAAAGATGCCAAGGCCCGGGCGCAAGATACTATTTACCGGCAAGGGTCGGTGCAATTTCACCAACCTGAAAGGCTGGAACGACTTCTCCAGGCACATCCGCACGAATCCCAATTTCGTCAAGCCGGCATTCTTCTCCTTTACTCCTGAGGACATGATAGACTTCCTGGAAAGCAATGGCCTCGAGACTATCGTTGAAAGAGGGGACAGGGCCTTCCCGTATTCCCACAGGGCCTCCGACGTGCTGGACACCATCGTGGAGACGGTTCTCCGGCTTGGTGTCGTGGTCCTGACCGAGAGGGAAGTCGAAGAAGTCGCTCATGGCTTCAGCATCAGGTGCACCGGAGGTGAGACTTTCGAGTGCGACAAGCTCATAATCGCCACGGGAGGACTGTCCTATCCCATGACCGGCTCGACCGGAGACGGTTACCGCTTGGCCGGTTCCTTCGGCCATGCAATCACTCCGTGCTTCCCGTCCCTGACCGCCCTGGTCCCCAAAGGGTACAAGGTCCTGGGTGAACCGGACGCTTCCATGCGCGCCCATATCGACAGGACTACTCCGATGACGGCGGCCGGAGAGGCTCTTCAGGGATCCAAGCTCAAGAACATCAACCTCACCGTCGATTTCGGAGGCGGCGACGTGATGACCGAATTCGGTGACGTCGATTTCACCGACGGCGGGATCGAAGGACCAGTGGGCTTCCAGGTAAGCCGCAAATGCGTCAAGACCTTGCTCAACGGCGGAAGGGTCGCCTTCTCCCTCGACCTGAAGCCGGGAGTCCCTGTCGAGGAATTGTCCGCGAGGGTGGAGAGTCTCTGGGAGTCCATCAAGAACGATCCGAGGACCCGCCGTGCAAAGGACGGACGGGGAATTAACGGCAAGGAAATGTACCGCATCCTGCTCGGAAAGCTGATGCCATGGGAGTTGATTCCGGGCTTCCAGGCATGGAATCCGGGAATATTGAAAACTTCACTGAGGCAGGGCTCCGGGCAAGGGCGCTTCCGCCGGCAGCCCAGGAGCGTCTATGACGTGGACCTGAAGCTCCTTGCCTCCACCCTCAAGGACTGGAGGTTCGAGATCATCGGCTTCGTCGGTTACGAACGTTGTGTCATCACCGCCGGAGGAGTCTCCACCGACGAGGTGACTGCCAAGACCATGGAATCGAAGAAGAAGGAAGGACTCTATCTCTGCGGGGAGGTCCTCGACATGGATTGCGACACCGGAGGGTACAACCTCCAGTGTGCATTCTCTACTGGTTATCTGGCGGGTAAGTCCGCCGCAGAATCCTTGGGCGATGATTGACAGGAATCTTCAGATGATGGATGCCGGGATGAGGCTCTTCGAGACCGAGAAGCCCTTCGGCAACGTACTCGGCGGGATAAAGCATGAGATGGAAAGCTACGGAAAGGTTTACCGCCGTTCCGATTCCACCCCTTCTATGTTCCCGGACTCGACGGGGGACTGCGACCTGTTCCTGGACTGGTCGACTCCGCTGCGGAAGCGTTGTATCTCGTGCCGGCTTGAAGACGCCGGAGCCGCCGGCACCACCCCGGAAGGGGAGGAAATCCACCGTTATGCCGTTTCTTTCAAGGAGGGAGACCGGCCGACGACCCTTACGCGCATCCTGACAGGCATTTCGGTCGTCCTTTGGTTTGTCCTCCTTCTTTTCGTGATGCGGAGGCTGCCGCTTGCCATCCCCATCATCCTGGCCGCCGTGATAAGCGCTGTCGGGGCAATCAGGGTCCTGGGCCCCGACAAGACCTCCATCCAGCTTGTCCGTCAGTTTCTCTCCACCATAGAGGAGGCGAAGTAGGTTACCGTCCCGACTGCCCGGCCTGAAGTTCTGGAGCAATCACTTTATTGCTCATTCGTCGGTGAACCTCAAGTCTATCCCTTTTTCTTCAAGGGCGCGGATGAATGCGAGGCTGTCGTCGAAGGATGCGACATATTGTTGAATGACGCTATCCCGATAATCATAATCTTTCTGACATTTGTCCGCGTAAATAAAATATTTATTCTTGTCTACATAGAAAGATTTATCAATTAGATAATAATACAACGTATCCCCCATCCCTTTCGCAATAACATATTGATCATCTTTCTTTACACTAATTACTTCAACACGACCTTCAGTTTCAAGCGAAGACTCGTTTGGGATAACGCGAACACCATCAAAGACATATCCTCTGGTCTTATACGAATGCACGATTTTCTGACCGTGCGGATCAGTATGCACATAGTATAGGCCATTGCCAAGATTGTCGGATCCATAAAATGATGGGAATACTTCTTGGCTCAGCATTCCGACAATGGCCATCACCGGTAAGAATAATAGTAAGACAATTACGCAACCTATCGATACTTTGTCCCTATGTTTTCTCTTTCCTTCCATCGTTATCAATTATATCATTAACAATCGTTCACTATCCGCCCAGGGCGGCCAGACCGGAGAGTGACAGGAGTAGGAGAAGGGTGTTTTTCATCGTGAAAAGTTCTGACTCCTCCCGTCCGGCACGTTGTCGTGTGCTTGAACCTTGATGACCGTCATCCCTTAAGGTATGATCAGGTGTTTCTGCCCTTTCTGTCAAAATAGATTACCACGGCCAAAACTATCATGTTTATCAGTATATATGCGCAAAACTCTGTTAATGTTCTTATGGACAAATCAATATCAGCCGAAGGTGTATACTTTTGGCTAACCATGAGATTAACAATCCCATAAGCATTGATCAACAAAAGTATGGCGGATAAGGATATCCAGATGGCCATCATCAGCCGTGAGCCCTTATTTCTTGACATATTGAACAGGGATATTAGATTTTTGCAAGTGATTCAGAAGTGATCTCGGATTTACAAAACGATGCGTAACCGGCACCGTTGAATAGATATATGCGCCAAAAGAACCGGCGGGCTGGGAAGTCTGTCCTTTCAATACACTTGAGCCTGCGGAATTCAGTACGTCAGAGACAGTTGTTGTACAGTTATTTGACAGGTTGCAGCACTGTCGCTGTGCATGATTTTTGGTTCTCAGGTACTTGAGTTTTGTAACCGGTTGCCTGGCAGTCTGGATATAAACCATAATCAATCCCGATTTACTGTCATGTTCTATCCTGATGCTTAGGACCCTTCTTTTTCTTAGCCGGACAAGTCTCTTCACGTCCTTCTTTGTCGTTACCGGTTCATCATTGACTACGTATAGAAGACTATCCTGGTCCAGTTCTCCCTCTGATTGTTGGATATAATCCTGTATACATCCGTTCACATAAAGATAACCAGTTTTCGCTTTCTTTGAACGCAAATTAAAGACATTACTTTTCTCGGTATGATTTCTTTTTACGGTACCTTTATAATCGGAGGGACCAAGACTATTATAATACTCTCTATAGAATAACTCTGGGATTATCTGCAACGGCAAATTGTCTAAATAATAGATCGACTTGTAACCAATTGGTTCATAAATTTGGGCGTTTAAGTTAGCGCACAAATACAAGACAGTTATGAAAAGCGGGAATGGCTTCATTGCTCAATTAGTTGATATTTGTAGCTACGAGTTACGTCATATGGACGTACTGGTAGTCCGATGACTTACTGTAACGTTATAAATATAACGATATTAATCCGGTTCGCAAAACAAATGAACATTATATATAACAAATAGAGGCCGACCGGGAAGGTCAGCCTCTACTGAGTAATATCTATGCGGCCACGTTCAAGGAGGGGGACTCGGCAACGCACCTGACACGTGCCCTGGTCATTGTCGCTTGTATCCTCTGGGTGGTTTTCCTCGTCATTGTGATGAAAGAACTTCCGCTTGTATTTCCCCTTGTCCTCGGCCTTGTGACAAGCGCGGTCGGAGCATTCAGGATCCTCGGCCCTGACAAACGCTCCATACGCCTCGTCAACAAGTTTCTGAAGGCCGCCGAAGAAGCCAGGTAGCGGCCGTAAGCGGGTACTCACAAGCGTAAGCGAAGTGGGGGGATGGTGGTGTGTAGATGAGCATGGATGCCGTACCGGCTTGTCCGGCCGACCCTGGCCACCCGCGGCCGTAAGCGGGTACCCACAAGCGCAGCGAAGTGGGGGGGATGGAGCGAAGCGGAAGGTCGGCAGGACAAGCCGGTACGGCATCAACAATCAACAATCAAAAAAAAGGATGACCCTGCAGGCAGGGCCATCCTCGATTATCGGTTTTGAGCGCGCTACGAGAAATTGTCGTAGAGGATGCTCTCGGGCTGCACGCCAAGGCTGTCCAGCAGCTTGTTGACAGAAGCCACCATCATAGGCGGACCGCACATGAAGTACTTGATGTCCTCCGGAGCCTCATGGTTCTTGAGGTAAGTCTCGTACATAACGTTGTGGACGAATCCCGGAGTGTACTTCACGCCGGCTGCATCAGCGGCAGGATCGGGACGGTCGAGGGCAAGGTAGAACTTGAAGTTCGGGAACTCCCTCTCGATCTCCGCGAAATCCTCCAGGTAGAAAGCTTCGACCAAGGCACGGGCGCCATAGAAGAAGCTAACCTTCCTTCCGGTCTTCAGCGTCTTGAAAAGATGCATGATGTGGCTGCGCAGGGGAGCCATTCCGGCACCGCCGCCGACGAAGATGTATTCCTGCTCCTCAGGATCGTCCTTCGGAAGAAGGAACTCGCCGAACGGACCGCTGATCCACACCTTGTCGCCCGGCTTGCGCGTGAAAACGTAAGAAGAAGCGACGCCCGGAGGAACCGGCAGCATCTTGAAGACGCCCTTCGGCTGGCTCCTGTCGAACGGAGGAGTGGCGATACGGACATTGAGCTTGATGATGTTCTTCTCTGCGGGATACGAGGCCATCGAGTATGCACGGATGGTCGGGACGGTGTTCCTGGCCTTGATGCCGAAGAATCCGTATTTCTCCCAGTCGCCCCTGTATTCAGGAGCCACGTCGATGTCCGCGAAGTCGATGTCGTAGGCAGGAATGTCGATCTGGATGTACTCTCCGGACTTGAACTCGATGTTCTCGCCCTCAGGGAGCTTCACGGTGAATTCCTTGATGAATGTAGCGACATTGTCATTGCTGACCACCTCGCATTCGAGTTTCTTGACGCTGAGAGTCGAGTCAGGGACCTGGATCTTGATGTTGTCCTTGATCTTTACCTGGCAGCCGAGACGGTAGCCGTCCTTGACCTGCTTGCGGTTGAAGAAACCCTTCTCCGTGGGGAGGATGGTTCCGCCGCCTTCAAGGACCTGGACCTTGCACTGGCCGCAGTTCGCCTTACCGCCGCAGGCGGAAGGAAGGAATATTCCCTGGTCGGCAAGAGTGTGCATGAGGTCTCCGCCGATGGGAACCTCGAGGTTCTTCTTCCCACCGTTTATGTCGATGCTGACAGAACCCGAGGGGGTGAGCTTCGCCTTGATGAAGAGAAGCAGGGCTACGAGTATGAGCGTTACGACAACTATTGTCGCGATGGCTCCGAGTACTGTATTCAACATATGACCGCCTCCCTTTTTAAAGTGAAATACCCATGAAAGTCATCATCGCTATGGCCATCAGGCCGACGGTGATGAACGTGATGCCGAGTCCCCTGAGCGGGGCGGGAACCTTGCTGTACGCCATCTTCTCACGGATAGCCGCAAGCGAGACGATCGCCAGGAACCAGCCGATGCCGGAGCCGAGCGCATAGACTGCGGATTCCCCGACGTTTGCGAAATCCTTCTGCTGCATGAACAGGGATCCGCCGAGGATGGCGCAGTTCACGGCGATCAGCGGGAGGAATATTCCCAGGGCAGAGTAAAGGGAAGGGCTGTACTTCTCCACGACCATCTCGACAATCTGGACGATGGCGGCGATGACGGCGATGAAGATGATGAAACTGAGGAAACTCAGGTCCACACCCTTGATCAGCGCGTCGGGGGCCAGGACGTACTTGTTGAGGAGGTAGTTGATGGGAAGCGTTACGAGCAGTACGAATATGACCGCGACACCAAGGCCGGCAGCCGTCTTCACGTTCTTCGATACAGCCAGGTATGAGCACATGCCCAGGAAGTATGCGAAGATCATGTTGTCAACGAAGATTGACTTTACGAATAAGCTGATGTATTCCATAACCTCAGTGTTTGATTATTTGTCCTGCAGATCTTTCTGGATGCTCCTCTGTACCCACACGATGCAGCCCAGGAGGATAAGGGCGAACGGAGGGAGGATGACCAGGTTGTTGGGAACGTAGCCGAACCTGTTCAGGATGTCGATTCCGAACAAGGTTCCGCTTCCGAGAAGCTCGCGGAAGAAGGCGACGATAAGGAGTATCATTCCGTATCCGGCGCCGTTGGCTACACCGTCAAGGAAGGAAGGCCAGGGCTTGTTTCCGAGGGCGAAGGCCTCGATGCGTCCCATGACGATGCAGTTGGTGATGATCAAGCCGATGTAGACGCTCAGCTGCTTGTCGATGGCGTAGGTCGCCTCGAAAGACTTCAGCACCTGGTCCACCAGGATGACCATCATTGCCACCACCACCAGCTGGACGATGATACGCACCCGGCTGGGTATGGTGTTGCGAAGGAGTGAGAGGATCAGGCTGGAAATCCCGGTTACGACGATAACCGAGAGAGCCATCACCAAGGCGCCCTTCATCGTGACCGTGACGGCCAGGGAAGAGCAGATACCGAGGACAAGGACGGTAATGGGGTTGCCCTTGAAGATCGGGTTGAATATTGTTTCTTTCAGTTTTGCGTCCATGTCTTATTCCTCCTCGGTTTTGGTTTCTTCGCAGCATGACATGCCTTCTCCGGCGGATTCGCCCTCGCAGCATGACATGCCTTCTTCGCAGGATCCGTCCCCGCAGCAGTCATCCTTCGCGGTGACGGCTCCCTTGAAGTAGGCTGAGTAGGCACCGAGCCAAGTGTCGATGGCGGCGTCCAGGCCGTTGGAAGTCATCGTCGCGCCTGTGATGGCGTCGATCTGGTTGTCTGCCACGGAAGTTCCGTCAGGGTTCTTGGGCGCGCCGCCCTTGACGATGTCGAAGACGTTGGCGGAGTTGAAGTCTGCTGATTCGCCGTTGAATTCGGCCTGGAAGGAAGGGTCGTCCTTGATCTTGGCGCCAAGGCCGGCGGTTTCACTCTCGTGGTCGAAATATGCACCCTTCATCACGTTCGAACCGGGTTCGAAGGCGATGTAGCCCCAGACCGGTCCCCAGAGTCCGGCTCCGTAGACGGGGACTACCGTGATTCCGTTCTTGAAGATGAACACGGGAAGCTGGGCGGCCGAACCATCCTTGATGTTGTAGTTCTGGGCCTTGAGCTCCTTGGGAGTGTAGACCTTGTCGGCTTCCAGGTCGGCGACCTTCCGGCCGTCGGTACCTACCGTGAAGGACCTGTCGATCTCTTGTGCGAATCTTTCGAGGACGGCGGTGTTCCCGGCAGCCTGCAGCTCGGCCTTTGTGGCGAAGCCTGCGGCGGTGAGTATCTGGGACATGGTGTCGGCCTTCTCGTTGGCTTCCTGCCTCGACTTGAGTGACTGGGACACAAAGGCCAGGACGGCCGCTACCAGCACCACGATCAACGTGGTGTAGATAATCGTATATGTGTTGCTGTTGGTATTCATATTCGTCGTGGATTAAACGAGAGAGACCTTTTTCGCCCTTCTCTTGGTTGCGCTTGAAGTGACGCAGTGGTCGATGAGGGGAGCGAACGTGTTCATGAGCAGGATCGCGAGCATCATGCCTTCAGCATAGCCGGGGTTGAAGAGCCTCACGGTCACGCAGAGTGCTCCGACCAGGAATCCGTAGATCCATTTGCCGGTCTCGGTCTGCGCCGAAGTGACGGGGTCGGTGGCCATGAAGACGGTACCGAAGGCGAAGCCTCCCATCACCAGCTGGTAATATGCAGGGATGTCGGTGGCTCCGCAGAGGTTGCCGATCCAGCCGACCAGCAGGGCGCCGGCGACGGATGACACCATGACCTTCCAGCTTGCTACTCCCGTCCAGAGAAGGATGCACGCTCCCAGGAGGATGGCGATGACCGAAGTCTCGCCCACCGATCCGGGGATGGTTCCTGCGAACATATTCCAGAACGTGAAGCCATTGCCTGCAAGGGCGTCCATCCCGTCACCCATGAAGGAGAGGGGAGTGGCGCCGGTAATCGCATCGGCCCCGATCCTGGGCTTGATCCAGACCATCGATCCGGACATCTGGCTGGGGTACGAGAAGAACAGGAAGGCACGCGAAAGCAGGGCGGGGTTGAGGAAGTTCATTCCGGTTCCGCCGAAGACCTCCTTGCCGAATATCACGGCGAAGGCGACTGCGATCGCAAGCATCCACAGAGGGACGTCCACAGGGACGATAAGGGGAATCAGGAAACCGGTTACGAGGTAGCCCTCATTGACTTCCTCTCCCTTTATCTGGGCGCTGGTGAACTCGATCCCGAGACCTACCAGGTAAGAAACAATGTACAGGGGGAGAACCTTCACAAGGCCCCAGAAGAACTGGTTCCAGAAGCCGGGGAGGTCTCCGACCGCAAGATGATGCTGGTAACCGACGTTCCACATTCCGAACAGGGCCGCCGGGACGAGAGCTATGACCACGAGGATCATAACCCTCTTGATGTCGAGGGAATCCCTCACGTGGGCACCCTTGGAGGTCACCGTCGAAGGAACGCGAAGGAAGGTGTCGAAGGCATCCCATGTGGAATGCAGCCACCCCAATCTGCCGCCTTTCTCGAAAAGGCCGGGTTTTACTGTTTTTTCTTCCATTGTCATTGCCTTTTTACGCCATTTCCTTGATCATGAGGTCTATTCCGTCGGAAATTATCGCCTGGATGTCATTCTTGGAAGGATCCACGAATTCGCAGAGGGCGAGGTCTTCGGGAAGCACCTCGTAGATGCCGAACTGTTCCATCTTGTCGATGTCGCCTGCAAGGCAGGCCTTGATGAGGTAGACCGGGAAGATGTCCATGGGGAGCACCTTTCCGTAGACGTCAGAGCACACGAAGGCACGGACTCCGCCATGGGTGTTGGTGTCCATCTTGTACTTCTTCTTGGGAAGAAGCCAGGAGAAATATGCCTTGGATGTGCTGAACTGGTTGAACCTGAAGGGTTTCGCCCATCCGAGCAGTTCCCTCTCGCGGCCCTCCCGCAGGAGCGTGAGCTGGTTGTCGAAGAACCCGAGGAAGCCTTCCTCCCCAAGGTTCTCTCCGGTGAGGACGTCTCCGCCGACGAACCTTAGCTCTTCGGTGGTGTTGTCGTAGAATGCCTTGAAAGCCTTGACAGGGGTTCCGGGCAGCGCTTCGACGTAGGCAGGTGCGATGGCCGCAGGTCCGGTGACGGCGACTTTCCTGGCGAGGGAAAGCTTACCGGTGCGGAGCAGCCTTCCGAAGGCTGCGAGGGCGACGGGGCTGACAGTCCAGACAGTCTCGCCCTTCTTGATGGGATCGATGTGGCTGATCTGTACGCCGACGTTGCCGGCAGGATGCTTCTTTCCCCTGATGGTGAACACTTTCGCGTTTTCAAGCTTGGCGAAGAGTTTGCCGCCTTCCTTGACGCAGACGACCACCTTGGCTATCTTGGCCAATGCGGTGACGGCATCCTGGATCGCCTCGATGTCGTCCTTGAAGACGAATTCGGTGTCGGCCGAAAGAGGGGCCGTGCTGAATGTGGAGATGAAGATGGACTTCGGGGTGGAAGCCGGGTCGGCAATCGTGCCGTAAGGCCTTTGGACAATCGAAGGCCACAGGCCGCTCCTGAGGAGCAGGGCCTTCACACCTTCTGCATCCGAAGGGATACCGGAGCCGAAGTCTACGGCTTCGGAAACGGTATCGGTCTTGACAAGGATGGCGAGGAGTTTCCTCTTGTCGCCCCTGACCACTTCCTGCACCGTACCGCTTACCGGGGAAGTGAGGATGATGTCCGGGTTCCTTTTATCTGCCAAAACCGGCGATCCTGCAAGGACCCTGTCGCCCTCCTTGACCAGGAGGCGCGGCGTGAACCCCTTGAAATCAGTGGGCTTCACGGCGACAATGTCAGGCACGACCGTTCCCTTTGCCTCAAGGGCGGCTTCTCCGCTTATCGGAATGTCCAGCCCTTTTTTCAAATCGATGATGTTTGACATTATAATAATTGTGTTGGATGATATTTCAGTTATAGCCCACAAAGATAGCCTTTTTTTCGCTATTTTTTAGTATTTTCGTCCCATTATGGAAAACATGGATAGTGCTGTTTACAGTGGGCTGAACGCCGAGCAGAAGATGGCGGTAAGCAGTATTGACGGACCGGTGCTGATCGTCGCCGGTGCGGGTGCAGGCAAGACGCGCGTACTGACCTCAAGGATAGCGCTTGCCATCGGGCAGGGGGTCGATCCGGCCAGGATCATGGCCCTCACTTTCACCAAGAAGGCGGCAGGGGAGATGAAGGACAGGATCGCCATGATGGTAGGCGGAAGGAAGGCGTGGAGGATATCCATGGGAACGTTCCACTCCGTGTTCATTAGGTTTCTCCGGGAATATGCAGGCTCCGTCGGCTATCCTTCCTCTTTCACGGTCTATGACCAGGGCGATTCCGAGAGTGCGGTCAAGTCCTGCATCAAGCAGCTCCAGCTCGACGACAAGGTCTACAAGCCCCGCGACGTGCTTTCCAGGATATCGATGGCCAAGAACAACCTCGTGACGGCCACGGCCTACAGGAACAATGCCCAGATCCTGGCGAACGACTCCGCTTCCCGCCGTCCGAGGATATGCGACGTCTATTCCCTGTACGCCGGGAAGTGCAGGCAGGCAGGAGTGATGGATTTCGATGACATACTCCTGAACATGAACATACTCCTGAGGGACGATCCGGTGGCCCTGGCTTCGATCCAGTCCCGTTTCGACTACATACTGGTGGACGAGTATCAGGATACCAATTTCGCCCAGTACCTGATACTCAAGAAACTGAGCGCCCTGAAAAGGAACATCTGCGTGGTGGGGGACGATTCCCAGTCCATCTATGCCTTCCGCGGGGCCAGGATCGAGAATATCCTTAACTTCAAGAAGGATTTCCCGGACTGCCGTATCTTCCGCCTGGAGCAGAACTACCGCTCTACGGCAAACATAGTCGATGCATCCAATTCATTGATAGCCAAGAATGTGAACAGGATAAAGAAAACCTGTCACGCCGTCGCCGGAGCAGGCGAGAAACTGCGTCTTCTGAAGAATTATTCAGAACAGGACGAGGCTCTCCGCATCGCCTCCGAGATCATCGCCAGGATGCAGTCGGACCATGCCCAGTACAGCGACTTCGCCATCCTTTACAGGACCAATTCGCAGTCCAGGTCGCTTGAGGAGGCCCTTCGCAGGCGGAACCTGCCCTACATGGTCTGGTCCGGCCATTCCTTCTTCGACAGGGCGGAGGTCAAGGACATGATGGCCTATTTCAAACTGGTAGTCAACGTCAACGACGATGAGTCCTTCAAGAGAGTCGTCAACATGCCGGCGCGAGGGATCGGAGCGACTTCCCTGGCCTGCCTTGCAGACATCGCCCGCGACAAGGGCTGCTCCATGTTCAAGGCGGCATATTCAGAGGACACGGCATCCTATGGACTCAAGGCCGCTGCCTTGGCGAAGATCCGCTCTTTCTGCGACATGATCGGGAAATATGCTTCAAGGGCATCTTCCGAAGACGCACATTCCCTGGCGGCGGCGCTGTCCACGGAGTGCGGGCTCTTTGCCCATTTCAAGGCGGACCTCTCCATCGAGGGCCAGTCAAGGGCGGAGAACATAGAGGAACTGCTGAGCAGTGTCGCCCAGCATGTCGAGAACCGGCAGGACGAGTTCCTGCAGGACGCGGCGGAAGAAGGACAGGCGACCGACCTTACCAGGGAAGACTGCCCTGTGGTCACTCTTCCGGACTTCCTGGAGAGCATATCCCTTCTGACAGGGGTGGACAAGAGCGAGGAGGACACCTCGGGCAACAAGATTGCCTTGATGACCGCCCATTCGGCCAAGGGACTTGAATTCCCCTATGTCTTCATAGCGGGACTCGAAGAGAACCTCTTCCCTTCAGGGGGCATGCTCGCTTCCAATGAAGACATCGAGGAGGAGAGGAGACTGTTCTATGTCGCCATGACCAGGGCCAAGAAGATGGTCTATCTTTCCTTTGCCCAGACCAGGATGAGGAACGGCAAGCACGAGTCCAATCCGCCAAGCCGCTTCGTGAAGGAGATTGACCCCAGGTACATTTCGAATCCGCTTACAGGTTCGCTTCCTCCCGAAGAGAGCCCCGCTTCATTCAGTTTCGGAAGCCGGTACATGCGTCCGGCCCGGAGCGTCACCCCTTCGGCTCCACCCGCTGCGGACCGCGATTTCGCTGCCCTCCCGTCCGATGAGGTGATAGCCCGTATCAAGTCCGGAGACATCATCGACCATAAGCAGTTCGGAACCGGCAAGGTGCTCACGGTACTCCGGGACGGCGAGAAGTCGAGGGCAAGGATAGCCTTCGACAAGTATGGCGAGAAATTACTTTTGCTGAAATTTGCTAAAATTCGTTTTAAATGATTGTTTTTTAGAAAAAAAACATTATATTTGACTCGAAGTTTTTCATAGTTTAAGTTTAGGTTAAGTAGCGGGGCGATCGCAGTGAATGCGATTGCCTCGTGAATTATACCCCTCCCTGTCCCGTTTGCGGGCTTTCTTGCAGCTGATTATCAAGGTGTTGCCTCGATCGCTGCCGACGCCCGTCCTTTAAGGAACGCATAACGCGTTTTTTTTTAAGTCGTTTTTTTCTGATTCTTTTCATTATTTACGTTTGTTGGGCATAGTTTTGTCCCCGGTCGGCAACAGTGCCGCCAGCAACAAATCTGTGCAACTATGAAGACTTCTCTCAACCTCTTCCGGGGAACCGCGGCAGCCTTAGTGCTGGTTTCGTCTATTGCTGCGGTCTCCTGCAACAAATTGCCCGGGGACAGTCCCCAGGGTACGCTGAGCTGGAATTTCTCCGGCGTTCAAATCCCTACCAGGTCTGTCGCGGAACTTCCGGACACCGACAACTTTATCTTGCGCGTGAGTTCTTCCGCGGGCGCCATACTCTACGAAGGCACCTACGGCAGGTCCCCTGAATCCCTTATGGTCGATCCGGGGAGTTATACCGTCAAGGTGGTTTCGCGGGATTTTTCCGTTCCCGAGTTTTCCGCTCCACAGTTCGGGGACGAGCAGGTCGTCGTCGTAAAGGCGGGATCCTCCGCGCGCGTCCTGCTCAACTGCACCCAGCTGAATTCCGGCCTCAGGATCAGGTTCGGCGGTAACTTCAAGGAGGCATATCCATCCGGGAGGATAGACGTGTCCTCTGCGGAAGGCTCGCTCCGGTACTCCCTCGGGGAGCTGCGTACCGGCTATTTCAAGCCGGGCCAGGTTACGATGTCCCTCTTCGACGGTCAGTCGTCCTCCAGTATGTTTTCCCGCAACCTTGAGGCCTGCGAGGTGTTCACATTAGGCGTTTCATGCAGCTCCCAGCCATCCGGCAGCGTGACCGGGCCGGTCATTTCCGTCAGTGTCGACACTTCCAGGACATGGAGCTCCGAGGATTACGAGATCGGGTCCGGCGCTTCTTCCGGCTCGACGATGGCGACTGCCTACAGTGTCGGCCAGGCAAAGGACCACGCGGGGGAGAAAGGAGTGTGGGTCTGTGGCTACATTGTCGGCGGCGACCTTTCCTCCAGCAAGAACGGGATTGTGTTCGAGCCTCCCTTCGCTTCCATGACCAACATCGCGGTGGCCGCACGCTCTTCGGTGACCGAGAAGGCATCCTGCATGTCGGTCCAGTTGTCCCAGGGGAGCATCCGCTCGGCCCTCAACCTTGTAGAGCACCCGGAACTTCTTGGATCCAAGATATATCTCAAAGGGGATATAGTCGGGGCCTATTACGGTATCCCCGGTATCCAGAACCTGACCGAGTACATCATCAAGTAATCAGCGGGACTGACATGGAATACAGATTCTACATATTCGCAGCAGCCATCGCCATGGCGTTGTCGTGCCCTTCCCCAGCGGTTTCGCAGACGGCGAAGCCCGCCAGGGCGGTTGAATTCCTCGTCGGAGGAGCCCTCGTGAACATGACCCGGACCACGGTCACGGATTTCAGGCAGACCGAAGGAGGGGACTATGTGTTCACCCTCAAGGAAAAACTCGTCCATGGAGGTTGTACCGCCGGACTTGCCGTCGAACTGGCGGGATGGCTTTATGCCGACTTGCAAGGGACGGTCGGAATGGCCAGGTACTTCGATTCAGGGAAAGAGAAACAGGGCTGGTCCGTAATGGCCGGTCCCGGCCTCCAGCTCCGGCCGTTTGTGTCCAGCCAGTGGCTGCAACCTTACCTCCGTGCAGGCATCAACTACTACCGCAAGTCCTTCTCCAACTCCTGGTTCGGGACCTTCGACGGCGACGTGGCCAAGGAGGCCCTGTGGAAGGCGGAGGATGCCTGGAACAAGGGATTCACTTTCGACTCCGGCTCGTTCGTGCCCGTCTCCCTGGGAATCGGCCTGATCGGCTGGATGGGTAACCGTACCGGGATCCAGGTCCAGGGCGAGTACCTTCATTCGCTGACCGGTTCGGGAGCGAATTTCCTGCAGGCATCTGCCGGGATCGTGCTGAGACTTGGCGGACCTGACAAGAGGAAGGGAGTCGCCGACAGATATGTCAAGCTCCATCCAGAAGACTATGACGGGCTCTACTCGGGCAGGTTCCCGGCCCGGGTGGTCGAAAGGGAAGTTGTCCGGGAAGTCCCTGTCACCGTGGAGGTTCCCCGGAAGGAGGGAGATGAGGCGGAGTCCGTCAGTATAATCGCAGCCTTGATGGACAACGTCCACTTCGATTTCGACCAGGCTACCATAACCGAAGATTCCGCCCCCGCGCTCGATGAGATCGCCCGCATCCTTGCTTCCTGCCCTTCGGACCGTTTCCTGGTTGCAGGCTACACCGATGCGAAGGGCCCGGCGTCCTACAACGAGAACCTTTCCGAAAGGAGGGCCGAGGCTGTGTGCGACGCCCTTGTCCGGAGGGGGATATCCAGGGAGAGGCTTGCCTGCAGGGGCTTCGGCAAGCGGGTCGCAATAGTCCCTGCCGCGGCATCGGACGACCACCGGCGGGCAGACCGTAAGGTGGTCCTCGAAAGAGTCGTCGACGACGCTTTATGGGAATATCTGAAAAAATAACCTATTTGAACATAGACAATGAAGAACATCATCAATGCACTGGCATCCGCGCTCGTCGTGGCCGTGATGCTTCAAGGCTGCAACACTTTGGAAGTGACCATGCCTAAAGGTCCCCAGGGTGAGCAGGGTATTCAAGGGAAGGACGGTCTGTCAGCCTACGAAGTGTGGCTGCAGGCTCTCAAGGACGGAATCCTCACCGGCTGGGACGGAGGGACGGCCCTGACGGACTTTTTCCTCTACCTGAAGGGGAAGGACGGAACGGACGGCAAGGACGGGAAATCCGCCTATGAGGTTTGGAAGGAATATGTGGCATCCGGTGTGGCGGATCCGCACAACCCGGGGAAGCAGTGGGACAAGGACAGGACATCAGTCGCCGATTTCTACTGGTTCCTTACCGGCCGCGACGGGGCTGACGGACTTGTTCCTTTCATTGGAGATAACGGCAACTGGTGGATCGGGGACACCGACACCGGAAAGCCGGCAAGAGGCGACAAAGGTGACAAAGGCGACCCGGGGGCAGACGGTCTTTCCGCCTATGAGGCATGGAGAGATTATGTGGCCGGCGAATCGCGCGAAGGCCGGGTGGTGAAAGACGCCGAAGGCAACGTCTACACGGAGGCAAACTCCACCATCCATGATTTCTTCCTGTTCCTGACAGGAAGGGCCGGGGCTGACGGGCGTGACGGCAGGAATGGCCGTGACGGGGAAGATGGATCTGACGGGAAGGACGGCCTGTCCGCGTATGATCTCTGGGTCGCCGACGTCACTTCGCCACAGGGACTGGAGGACCCGCATGAGCCTGGCAGGCTATGGGATCCTTCCAGGACAACCCTGCAGGACTTCTGGTACTATCTTCAAGGTGCGTCAGGCTCTGACGGAAGTCCGGGTGCGGACGGCCTGTCGGCCTACGGGATATGGAAGGCGCTTGTCTCTTCGGATGATGGCCTCGCCAATCCTGGCAACGGAGCATATTCCCTGGATGAATACCCCCTCTGGCCGAAGGACCGTACCGGCTATGCCGACTTCTTCGATTATCTCAGGGGAAGGGACGGCGAGAACGGCGAAGACGGCCGGGACGGGCGCGATGCTTCCGCTTCACCGGGCGATACCATCCTGATCCATGGAGCGGTAAGGGGGATGTACAACCTGACGGCCGTCCCTGCCTTGAAGGTACGCTCCTGCGGACCGTCGGGGAACGAACCTTCCGAGTGGCTCGATTTCATAAACCCGTACACGGGAGGCGCCTGGTTCGTGGCGACCGGCCCTGAGGGCGAGCTGCTTCCCGGATGTGAGGTCACGTTCTCGGATGTACGCGGCGGCGTCTACAGCAAGACCGCCGACGAGGAGGGCTGCATCTACCTGTCGCGCGGGGAACTTCCTGAATATTCACCCGGAGACCCATCTGCCTACGGCAATCCTACGAGGCCTTCGAGCTTCCGCTTCGGCGGCCGCGAAATCACGGACCCGTCCCAGATAGCAGCTTCGTGCGTGGTTCCCTACCGGGTAGGCCTGTCGGCCAGGATGATATCCTCTACCCTGTCCTACAATGCCGTGGAATCCAGGGTCGCCGTGTACAGGATTGTGGAAGGGGTCGAAGAGCAAGTGTTCGTCGCGGGGGACGGCTCTCCCGTGAGGGCAAGTTTCCCGAATCCCGAGTGCTTCTCCGTCTGCATGTCCAGGGTGGACTCGACCAACCAGGTCCGCGTCCTTGAGGGTGCGGGATCCTCGGTGGTTTCCGCTGCCTCCAGGCAAAGCCTTTCGAAAGGGCAGGTCTACATGGGCTCTTTCTTCAGGAAGGCAACCGTGAGGCCGAGGACGCACACCCCGGACAGGAACACCGGTTATGTCCAGGGAGTGTTCGGGGATGGCGCCGCTCCGACCGTGGTGAGCGTCCATTCCACTCCGTATTCAATGATGAAGGTAGTCCCTGACTACGGGCTTGGGATCGTTACTCCCGAGAGGACGCATGTCCCCGAGATACGCTACATGGAAGGCTTAGACACGGAAGGTGCCAAAGGGGGCTGCACCAGCTACAACGGGAAAGAAGTGGCCGACGCTTCCGGGAATCCGGTGCCAGTGAGGAAGACCAACTACGAGTTGATACTTGGTCAGACCTCCCTTGGCTTCGCCCTTGACTGGCATTCCTTCGGGCAGTGCTATGCCGAGGGGGAGGGAACCATGAGAGACGGTGCCTACGAGTTCAGGAGGTTCGATTCCCTTGACGCCTACCTTGCAACCCTCAACCGTTCTCCGGAGGTGTCCTGCAGGCTTTCCGTGGAAGGGAAACTCAACGGGGTGGACATCTCGAACTCCGTGGAAGTCAAGCCGTCCTTCTCGGTATCGGACCACGCCCTTTCCGACGGCAGCTACATAATCCGTAACGTGTACGACGCTTTCAACGTGGACTTCACCAGGACCAGGATCGGAAGCGTTTCCTACGAGGGCCTTTCAGGCACGTTCCGCTATGGAGAAGGCGGAAGGTACAAGGCTTCGTGCATACTCGGGAGCCCTTCCGGGACAGTCTCGCAGCCGGGATTCCAGGAGACATACACGTTCCAGGCAATAGTAGACGGCTTGAGTGAACCATTCACCGACTGACAAGGGAAGACCATTATGGATATCAAGGAAATGGAGTACGCAAGTCCTGATTGCGAAGTGCTCGGCATCCAGGCGGCGCAGGTCGTCTGCTCTTCGATGGATGCCGGCATTTCCGGCCAGGACTCCCACGATTACCCCGAGGATGGATTCGGAGGAGGGTGGACATGATCGACAGGAAAGAAACCGGGCGGCGTTATGCCGCCCCCAGGATACTTGGATGCCTTCAGGTCGGAACCGAGGGGTCGCTTCTTGCCGGTTCCGTGATCGGAGAGGACGGCGAAGCGGAGATCCAGGGCCAGGAAACCCATGAATATGAATTCGGCTCCGGAGATTTCTACGCTGATTGGGATTGACAGCGGCAATCGTTATAAAAAATACAAGGAAACAACATGAAAAACTTATCAATGGTCCTCGCCATAGCGGCGTTGGCCGTGGGCTCCGTCAGCTGCTCCGTAGGGGAGATCGACGGTTCCCTTGACGGGCAGCCATCCTGCAGCCCCGTCATCTTCGGGACTGAAATGCGCAGGACTTGCCCGAAGGATGCATATTCACTTGACAAGGCTATGGGATTCAGGACCAGGGCCGCTTATTCCGGCGAGACGAACGCATCCACCGGGAAGGAAAGGATAGACTGGGAGGAAGGCGATGTCATCCACATCGCGGCCGACAAGAGTTCCGGCGCCTATGCCGCCGATTACGAGATTACCGGAGTCAGCCATGAAGGTTCCGGCAGTTACGGCCGCATCTCCCCCCTGGATGCCGGCAGCCGGCTTTTCTGGGGCAGCAGGGATGAGCATCATTTCCATGCTTTCTACAACACTGACGCTGCGGGGACGGACTACGAGGACCTTCATGAAAAAGGTTTCCTGGATTCTTCCATCCCGGGAGTCCAGTCCGCGGATCCCGCCCGGAATGCGGCGTCGGAGCTGGAAATGTTCTCGTCCGTCTCCGCAAAACCTTCGGACGGCAGTGTCCGGCTGGTTTTCCAGCCTTCCGTGACAACCTTCCAGATCTCTCTTGAGAATGGATTCTACTCCGGACGCAGCATGAAGGTCCAGCGGGTCGAGCTGGAAAGCGCCGGGGACGACCCGCGCCTGTGGGGCTCCATCCGCTACGCCGTGGATGACGGTACAGGGGCCGTGTCCGCAGGACCTGCGCCTGCGCTGGACGACATCTCCCGCAATGTCCTTTCGGCGGACCTGGGGAATGGGATATGGGTGGAATCCGGGGAATCCCTCACGGTAACCCTTTTCGCCCTGCCAAAGGACATCACCGCCCTTTCGCTGAGGGTGAAGGTGAACGGCAGGGAAGCGGCCGTGAAACTGGGCAGGACCGTGGGCGGGGTCTATGAACCCATCGTGTTCGAGTCATGTTCCAAGAACAACCTCCACTTCACCCTTGCGGGCTACCCTTTCGAGGAAGTCGACTTCGACCCCCTTTCCCCTGAGTTCATCTATTTCAACATGACTCCATTGGAGGGACCCGCCACGATAACGGCCAGGCACGACGTACATTATTCCACCGACCTGTCCGAATGGACATTCCTCCCGAAAGGCGGCTCCATCGAAGGACTGGAGGCAGGAACCACTGTCTATTTCAAGAACGACGGGACCGAATTCAGGAGCGGGGGAGCAAACGTCGTAGGCTATCCGGAAGTCGGCGGGGCTTTGTACTGCAGCACCCACTGCGACGTCGCCGGGAACGTGATGTCGCTCCTCAAGGGGGACGACTTCTACTACGAAGACAGCCTGGAGGACAAGTATGCATTCAAGGGCTTGTTCTACTCTTCCAGGGTGGTACATGCCGACAGGCTTGTGATCCCTGTCCGGAAGATGACTGCCGGGGCCTTGTGCTACATGTTCGCCAGGTGCGTCTCCCTGCTGACGCCTCCCCGTTTACCGGCCGAGGAGATGGCTCCGCATTGCTGCTACTGGATGTTCGAGGGTTGCTCCAAACTCGGGACAGCACCCCAGCTTCCGGCCATGAAGCTGGCCCCGAACTGCTACGAGAGCATGTTCATGTACTGCACGTCCCTTCCTGAACCTCCGGACCTTCCGGCCACGGTCATGGAGAAATCCTGCTATTCCGGGATGTTCAAGAGCTGTGTCTCGATAAAGGACCTTTCCGGCTGGTCCCTTCCGGCTGAAACCCTGGCCGAAAGATGCTACTTCTCCATGTTCATGGAAAGCGGCGTGACGGACGTCCCTTCTCTTCCGGCTACTACCCTTTCTCCATATTGCTACGCCAACATGTTCTACAGCTGCTACCGCCTTACTGACCTTTCAGCCTTTGAGCTGCCCTCGGCGGTAATGGCACCATATTGTTATGTCAACATGTTTTACGACTGTTCGGCCCTGGTCCTGCCCCCACGGACCCTGCCGGCGACCACCCTTGCCGGAGGCTGCTACGAGAAGATGTTCATGTACTGCCGGAAACTCCAGAAGGCACCCGTCCTTCCCGCTCCGGTCCTTGAATACAGCTGCTACAACAGCATGTTCAACTTCTGCAACAGCCTGTCCTACATCCAGATGCTCGCGACTGACATCTCAGCGGCGTACTGCCTGAACAAATGGGTCGGATATGTTTCCTCCACAGGTACTTTCGTCAAGAGCGCGGATGCGTCCTGGTCGGTGACCGGGAGGTCCGGGATCCCGAACGGATGGACTGTCGAGACCGTGCCTTCAGGCGAACTTCCTGCCCCGGCCGGGTCCTGAACCCGCCTGCGCGAACTGACGGAATAGGGACGACTCGAGATGTAACCGGAGTTGTGTTCCGGCCGGGAGCTAAATAACTGGTGGCTATCGTGTATTCTTGGTGGCTATCAAATGATTTGTCTATCAAGTGGTTGATGTATTCCCTCGGTGTATTCAAATAATGAACGGATAATGCGACCAAATTATCTGGAATGCGACCAAAAATCTATCAATAAATGATGATCAGAGGATGCGCCATATAAGAATATTTCTTATCTTTGTTGCAAATACTGATAGAAATGAAAACAACTACTGTCGCATTAGGGTCTCATTTTGATGAATTTATCCAGGCCAGCGTTCTTGGCGGCCGTTACACGAACGCCAGCGAGGTGATTCGTGCCGGGCTAAGGAGGCTGGAAGAAGATGAGCAGAAGATAGCAGCTCTCCGTGCTGCCATAGAGGAAGGTGAAGCCAGCGGGTATGTCGAAGACTTTGACTTCGAGTCCCACTTGGAGGAGTTGAAGGCAAAACGGAGGAGCAATGGCTAAGATCAGATTATCCAGAAAGGCAATTGCCGACTTAGATTGCATTTGGGACTACACCGCCCAATCCTGGTCGGAAGAACAGGCGGTCATCTATTATCGGCAGATATATAGCGCTATCCAAGGTTTGAACAATTTGCCTGTTTTCCTTGAAAAGAGATATGATGTCATCAAATCAGGGCTTTGGGGATTTAAGGTAGGGCATCACATCATCTTTTACAAAAAGGGCAAGAATGGCTCCATTAGCGTAGATCGTATTCTCCACGAGAAAATGGATTATCAAAGACACTTGTAATGTATGAAACGGTTATTCCATATTGATAGGCTTATTGGCCTGTGTCTGGCTGTCAGCAATTCAGCCATATCGTGAATAAGAATCCTGAACGTTACAGAGGCGTGTCAGTAAGTCACGAAGGGAGGAAAGAACTTCGGGTAAAGACAAATGACCTATTCTCCAAACAAGCTGATTGGAATGGGCTCATCAATGGCTTTACTGCAGAGATTGGCCGCTTCTGGGCGGTGGTTCCATTGCGGATCCGTCGGCGCCGTGGCCGGATGCCGTTCTATATTTTAGAATATGTTTTGAATATTTAGAATTAATTGCTATCTTTGTGTAACGCAGAAGGGTATGCGAATCATCAAGAAGAAGACGCTCGTCGCATTTTACACTATTCATGATGACGCCAGGACCGCGCTGGAAGAATGGTATGAGAAGGTCGAGGGGGCGGAGTGGGATAACTTCTCCCAAGTCCGTCGGATGTTCAACACGGCCGATTTGGTCGGCAATCAGAGAATAGTGTTCAATATACGGGGCAACAAATACCGACTCGTTGCAGTTGTCCTGTTCAGGATCAAGATGGTTTATATCCGTTTTGTCGGGACACACGAGGAATATAGTGGAATTAAGGATATTGAAAACATTTAGTTATGACGCGGATTGAGAACGAACAGCAATACGAGGCGGTCTTGAGCCGTATTGAGGCACTTCTGAAGGTGGTAAATGACAATACCCCCATATCAGATGGCAACAGTATAGAACTTTCCCTCCTTTCCAATCTGGTGGCCGACTACGAAGATGTTCACTATCCTATTTCCAAACCCTCGCTTGCCGGTGTGTTGAAGCTGCGTATGTTTGAAATGGGGCTTTCACAGAATGCGCTTTCCGCCGTTCTCGGCATGAACCCTTCCAAGTTGAGTGAAATCATTTCCGGGAAAAGCGAACCGACACTGAAACAAGCCCGCACTATTTGTCAGTGCCTGAATATCAGTCCCTCGATTGCTCTTGGAATCTAATCCATTGGCGCCGCGACGGTTGCCGCTCTTGGGCGGTGGTGCCTTGCCGACCTTCCGCTACGCTCCATCCCTCCCACTGCGCTGCGCTTGTGGGCCCCTCTTTTAGCTTTGCACCGTGATTTCAATATGGAGTTACGGTGTTCTTTGTTGTACCTTTGAGACTCAGTCAGTATAGGTGAACTATGGGCCCCTCAAGAGTTCGTCTCCAAAGCGGGTATTAGA